>CEOS01067751.1_pt1 | contig 42235 bp, 39 predicted proteins | sample 530601 | NCBI WGS metagenome assembly CEOS01 (sample SAMEA2620666, study PRJEB7988) | marine metagenome | biome: marine biome (ENVO:00000447); feature: mesopelagic zone (ENVO:00000213); material: "saline water (ENVO:00002010), including plankton (ENVO:xxxxxxxx)" | depth 1000 m
CGCCATCTTGCAGCTGAAGCGCTCCATCGCGCCCATTTCCTCGGCGTCGGGGCACGGTCCGCGCTCCTTGGCCAGCATCATCGACGCCTCGTTCGCCTTGGCGTTGATGTGCTTGAACATCTTGAGGTTCATCGCCTTCGCCATCGCGCTCTCGAACCCGATGCCCTTGGACTGCAGGAACGAATGGAAACCCATCACGCCCATGCCGACCGAACGCTCGCGCGCGGCGGCATATTTGGCGTTCTCCATCTCCTCCGGCGCGCGGTCGATATAGTCCTGCAGCACGTTGTCGAGGAAGCGCAGCACGTCCTCGATGAAGCGCTTGTCGCCGTTCCACTCGTCCCAGGTTTCCAGGTTGAGCGAAGACAGGCAGCACACCGCGGTGCGGTCTTTGCCGTGATGGTCCTTGCCGGTGGGCAGGGTGATTTCCGAACACAGGTTCGAGGTCGAAACCTTCAGCCCCAGATCGCGGTGATGCTTGGGCATCATGCGGTTCACCGTGTCCGAGAACACGAAATAGGGCTCGCCGGTGCGCAGCCGCACCTCGACCAGCTTCTGGAACAGGGCGCGGGCGCTGACGGTCGAGCGCACCGAGCCGTCCTTGGGGCTCTTGAGGTCGAAATCGGCTCCGTCGCGCACCGCTTCCATGAACTCGTCGGTCAAGAGCACGCCGTGATGCAGGTTCAGCGCCTTGCGGTTGAAATCGCCCGTAGTGGTGCGGATCTCGAGGAATTCCTCGATCTCCGGGTGGTGCACGTCGATATAGCAGGCCGCCGAGCCGCGCCGCAACGAACCCTGGCTGATCGCCAGCGTCAGGCTGTCCATCACCCGCACGAAGGGAATGATGCCGCTGGTCTTGCCGTTGAGGCCGACCGGCTCGCCGATCCCGCGCACATTGCCCCAGTATGTGCCGATGCCGCCCCCGCGCGAGGCGAGCCACACATTCTCGTTCCAGGTCGAGACGATGCCCTCGAGGCTGTCGTCGACGCTGTTCAGATAGCACGAGATCGGCAGGCCGCGCCCGGTGCCGCCGTTCGACAGCACGGGGGTCGCGGGCATGAACCACAATTTCGAGATATAGTCGTAAAGCCGCTGCGCATGCTCCTGGTCGTCGGCATAGGCATCGGCGACGCGGGCGAACAGGTCCTGATAGGATTCGCCGGGCAGCAGGTAACGGTCCTGCAGCGTTTCCTTGCCGAACTCGGTCAGCTTGGCATCGCGGGCGGGATCGGTGACGATGGTGAAGCGGCGCTCGGCCACGTCCTTGGACGACAGCGCCTTTTTGGAGGACGCGTCCGCCATGGCTTTCGCCAGCACCTCGCCCGCCTTTTCCAGCGCGCCATCGGGTGCGGTTGCCGTGTCGAGGTCGCTGCTGCTCACCTGAACATCTCCAGTCGGAACTTCCGCATCATGGCCTGCATCACCGTTTCTGAAATCCATTGTCGCCGCCCCGGTCCTGTCATCATCGCAATTCATAAAAGGGCGCATGTCGGGCCCGGTTTTCGTAAGCGACCGGTTCCATCCAATTGAGCCCCATCCGGCCGTGCGCTTTCACGCCAAAGCCCCGCCATCCCGGTCATTTCCCGCTTTTGCCGGGAAAATCGGCAGCATCGCGCTGCACAAGGTCTTGCGGGTCGCTTCATCAGCCGACCGCTAGGGATAGTGCCTCAACCGCCCGGCCAAGCAAGCGCAAGTTTTCCACCGAAGCGAGCCGCAGGGGCTTGCCCCAAAGCGCAGCGCCTTGCGGCAAGAGCGTTGCAAGAGCCGCGTGGGCGTTAAAAAAACTTTTCCACCGCTATGTGATCGCCCGGCCGCTTCCGAAATATGGGGTGCGGCGGGACCGATTTCCATAGGCGCACCGCACGCCGCGCCGCCCCGCCACGCGCGAATCGAGCGCGGCCATGGCAACCGCCCGCGCCTGCCCCCCAGCCGCATCGCGCCTGCCTCATCCCCGGCCGCATCCTCGGCCCACGGCGGGACAGCGTGGCGGGCAGCGTGGCGGATACGGGCACAAAATGGCGGCGAGCCGATTGAAAGGACAGAACGCCGGCGCTTTTTTCGCAAGCAGCCTGTCTGCGGCCGGGTTCGGGGGAGGCCTGAAACCGCATGGGTGAACTTGTGACCGATCTTTCCGCTGGGCGCAGTGCCCCCCGCCGGCCTGGCGCGCATAGGGCCCAGCCTGCCGCGCATATGGCTTTCGCGCGACTTGTGGCGCTGCTCCTCGCGGCGCTCGCCCTGATCGCGTTCGCAGGCAGCGCGCAGGCGCAGGGCAATGCGGCGATCTCCAGCGATCCCTATGTCTACAAGATCGACACGCTGAACGGCGGCATCGCGCCCCCTCCCGACGATTTCTACCGCGACACCCCGCAGGCGCTGATGGAAAGCTTCATGGATGCCGGGGCCGAGGGAGACTGGGTGCGCGCCGGCTATGCGCTCGACATGACGCATCTGACCCCGGCGCAGCAGCGCGAGCAGGGGCCAAAGCTCGCCGCCATGTTGTACGACGTGGTGCGCGGATCGGTGATGGTGAACTGGGCCGCCCTGCCCGACCGTCCCGACGCGGTCGACACGACCAGCAGCGACAAGGACCCGATGGCGGGCACCGCGCGGCGCAATATCCGCCTTGGCCGGATCGAGACCAACGATCGCGGCACATCGATCCGCATCGCGCGGCTGCAGCAGGACGGGCAGGACCCGGTGTGGCTGTTCGCCAGCCAGACGGTGCAGAACGTGCCCGCGCTCTACCGGCAATACGGGCCGACGCAGCTTGAACGCGCGCTGCCGCCCGCGCTGCGCGAACAGGCGTTCTGGACGCTGGCGTGGTGGGAAGTGATCGCGCTGCCGCTGGTGATGCTGATCGCATTCGGCGCGGCGGCGTTGACGTGGCGGGCGATCGGCGATTTCCGCTCGCATTACAGCGGCACCATCGCGGCGCGCATATTGAACGCGATCCGCACCCCGGCGGCGCTGTTCGCCTTTGCCGGGACCTTCGCGCTGGTGCGCGGCATGGTGTTCACCTTCTCAGGGCTTGTGAACACCATCCTCGATCCGCTGCAGACCCTGCTGATCGTCGCAGCCATCGCGGCGGTGGTGCTTTCCGTGCTCGAAGCGATCCTCGACCGGGTGGCCGACAGCCAGATCGACGATATCTCGCAGCCCGACCACGAACGCGACCGCAATTACTACACCACGCTCTCGGCGGTGCGGCGCATGGCGATCGTCATCGTGCTGCTGCTGGGCATCGGCATCGTGCTGGTCCAGACCGACCTGACCGAGACGCTGGGCTTCTCGCTGCTGGCATCGGCGGGGCTGTTCACCCTCGTCCTCGCCTTTGCCGCGCGCACGCTGCTCAGCGACATCATGGCCTCGCTCCAGATCGCCTTTGCCAAGACCGCGCGGATCGGCGACGCCGTCGAGTTCGAAGGCCGCTGGTGCTATGTCGAGAAGATCGGCTTCACCCATCTGCGCCTGCGCACATGGGACGGGCGGCGCATCATGGTCCCCGTGGGCGAATTCGTGCAGTCGAGCTTCGAGAACTGGACCAAGGAGGATGCCAGCCTCACCATGATCGCGCATCTCCACCTCGACCACCGCGCCGACATCGACGCGCTGCGCGAGGATTTCGGCGAATTCGTCGAGGGTGACGAGGACGTGATCGACAAGGACGAGGCAAAGCTGCAGGTCGTCGACCACAATGCCTCGGCCATGGTGCTGCGCATGGTGGCGAACTCACCCGATCCGAAACGCGGATGGGCGATGCACTGCCGGATGCGCGAATATATGCTGAAGGCCGCCGCCGCGCGCGATGCCGCGGCCGGCAACGAACCGGCGCCCGCCTATCTGCCGCGCGAGCGCGAAGTGCGCATGGATCTAGCCGGGAACGAGGGGTGAAAACGCGTCATTCCGGAATCACGTAGCGGACCGTCTGGACATAGTCCGACTTCACTGGCTGCTGGTCCTCGTTCAGCGCCGGGTAGAAGCGCGCATTATTGACCAGCGCGGCGCAGCTGCGCCGGTCGAACGCCTTCACGCCGCTCGACTCCACCACCTCGCAGGTGGAGACTTCGCCGAACGCGTCCACCTCCAGCCGAGTGACCAGCCTGCCCTGCAATTCCGCCTGCAGCGCGCCGCTGGGATATTCGGTGATCCAGCTCGCCGGTTTCGTCTTGGGGAGCGGTCCGCGCGGATGCCTGTTCAGCTCGGCGGGATCGACCGAAAGCGCGGCCTGCGCGCCGCCGAAGCCCGATCCGTTCATCTCACCGGCCAGCAGCACGCCGCCCGCCACGCCGATCAGCGCAAGCGCGATCAGGAATTTTTCCTGCGAACCCATGGGCCGAACATGCCGCCAAATCGGCAAAGCACAATATGATTTGCGCCAGAACGATTTAAATCAAAGCAGCGCCTCGATCGCGCCGCGCAAGGCCTCGGGCTTGGTCGTGGGGGCAAAGCGGTCGGCCACCTGCCCGTCGCGCCCGACCAGGAACTTGGTGAAGTTCCACTTGATCGCCTCGCTCCCCAGCAGGCCGGGCGCCTCGGCCTTGAGCCATTCGTAGAGCGGCGCGGCACCGGGCCCGTTGACGTCGATCTTCGCGAACAGCGGAAAGGTGACGCCATAGTTCAGCGAACAGAAGCTGGCGATCTCGTCCGCCGAGCCCGGCTCCTGCTTGCCGAACTGGTTGCAGGGAAATCCCAGCACCACCAGTCCGCGATCCTGCAAGTCGCGATAAAGCCGCTCCAGCCCTTCATATTGCGGGGTGAAACCGCACCGGCTGGCGGTATTGACGATCAGCATGACCTTGCCGCGATAGTCGGAGAGCGGCACCGCGCTGCCGTCGGGCCTTGCGGCGCTGAAGTCGTAGATGCTGGTCATGGCTGGCCCCTTCCCTGCCCGTTCAAGACCGGCGGCTGCGGCATGCATGCCCATCTGCGCCTCGGGCACATGCACATCCTCGGGCCGTCAGGCCGAACCGAATGTCCGTTACCGATAAACGACTGGCCTCGGCGGCAGCCCGATGCAAGCGCCTAAAAAGCGCGCGCCCGATCAGCTCACGTAATCGCCGGCCTTGTCTTCCATCAGCTCATAGGCCTTTTCGTACCATTCGCTGCCCGGATAGTTCGCGCCCAGCACGGCGGCGCTCTTCTTCGCTTCCTCGGGCAGGCCGATGGCGAGATAGCTTTCGGTCAGCCGGTAGAGCGCCTCGGCCGTGTGGCTGGTGGTCTGGTATTCGTCGACCACCTCGCGGAAGCGCAGGGTCGAGGCGAGCCAGCGCCCGCTCTTCTGGTAAAAGCGCCCGATCGTCATTTCCTTGCCCGCAAGGTGATCGTTGACAAGGTCGAGCTTGAGCTGCGCATCGGCGGCATAGCCGCTGCTGGGATAGCGGCGGATCACTTCGGTCAGCGCCTGCTTGGCCTGCAGCGTGATCGCCTGGTCGCGCTGCACGTCGCTGATCTGCTCGTAATAGCACAGCGCGATCAGGTACTGCGCATAGGGCGCGTCCTTGTTGCCCGGGTGGATCGACAGGAAGCGCTGCGCCGCCCGGATCGCCGAGGTGTAATCGCGTGCGACATAATAGGAAAACGCGCTCATCAGCTGGGCGCGGCGGGCCCATTCGGAATAGGGGTGCTGGCGCTCCACCTCGTCGAACAGCGCGGCGGCGGCCTGCACCTGTCCGCGGTCCAGCCGGTCCTTGGCCGCGAAATACAGCGTTTCCACATCGCGCGCGACATAGGCGGTGTCGGGCGTGTCCGCGCCGCCGCCGTTGCCGCCGCAGGCCGTGACCGCAAGGGCCGGAAGCGCCAGTGCGGCAAGGCGCAACGGGCGCAACGCGCGCATCAGGCGGCGGGGGCGGCGGGAAGGGACAGACGCGCCAAAGGGCGCTGCATCGCGGTCGAGGGCAGTCATGCGAGGCCTATAACCCTGCCGCTGCTGAACGCCAAGTGAAGTTGCGCCCTCCATCCCCCGGCTTCGTGCCGATCGCCCAGCGCTGCCTCCACCCGTTTCCGTCCCGTAATGATGCGCCGCCCGAATGACCCACCGCCCGGCCCGTACTTGGACCTTGGGGCAGGATACCTAATCCCCCCGGTCTATTTGCGTTCATCCCGCCGCGTGCAAAGATGGCGCCATGGTCCTGATGAAGAACCTCTTTCCCGCCTCGCTGACAGGCGCGCGGCCGACGGGTGGGCACAGGGCCGAATCGCCCCGTTTCGAACGGGTCTATGCGATCGGCGACATCCACGGGCGGCTCGACCTGTTCCGGCGGCTGATCTCGGACGTGGCGATCGACAACCGGCTGCGCGATCCCAAGCTGACGGGCATCGTCCTGCTGGGCGACGTCATCGACCGCGGGCCGCAATCGGCCGAATTGCTGCGCGCCTGCCGCGAACTGACGCGCAGTTCCAATCGCTTCGTCATGCTGAAGGGCAATCACGAGGCGATGATGATCACCGCGCTGCGCCACGATTACAGCTTCCTCGGCCCGTGGCTGCGCTATGGCGGGCGCGAGACGCTGCACAGTTTCGGCATGACCGATGCCGAGATCGACGAGCCCGAGCCGTTCGACATGGCCGCCGACGCGCGCCGCCGCATCGGCGAGGACATGCTGGACTGGATCGATTCGCTGCCGGTTTCGCTGCGCGCGATGGATTATCTGTTCGTGCACGCCGGAATCCGCCCCGGCATCGCCCTGAAAGATCAGGAAGAAGACGACCTGCTTTGGATCCGCGACGAATTCCTCGATTGGAAGGAGGACTTCGGCGGGCTGATCGTGGTACACGGACATACCGTGTTCGAAGGCAAGCCGGGGATCACCGGAAACCGTATCGGCATCGATACCGGCGCCTATTACACGGGACAGTTGACCGCCGTGGGGCTGGAACAGGGCGAAGGGTGGGTGTTTTCCACCAGCGACCCCGACCATGCACCGGGGCGGGCGAACGATTACGACCCGGCGGTCGATCTCGCGAAAGTCGGGGACTAGAAACCGGCAGCGACCGCGGCCCCGGGTCCGCGATGGACGCGATGTGATGGACGCGACGCGATGGAACTGACGCCGATGCGGCGACGCCCGATAGAGGCGTTCGGCGACGATTCGCTCGACGCCGATCTCGCCTCGATCCTGCTCGACCGCGACGAACCTTCCTCTCCGCTGCAATGGCTGAACGACTGGTGGCACCGGCCCGAGGTCGAGCATATCTGGCAGCCCCCGCCCAGCTGGCGCGACGATCTGAAATATTACCTGCTGGCGATCATCGTGCTGCAGGTGGTGCTGGCGCTGTCGCTGATCCTGCGCGACGGTTCGCTGGCCGAGGATTTCGGCACGCTGGCCAACATTTTGGGGTTCTAGGTTTCTCCCGACCCGCCGCCGGCCCCCGCTTCCTGTCCAGCACGCGCGATCAGCACGTCGAGCGCCGCCCGCCCCGCGCGCAATTCGGGCAGGATGTGGCGCAATTCGTGATCGGTGATGCGCCGCCCGCCCTCGCTGCGCGCGGACTGCATCTCGACGATGCCGTGCAGCGCCTCGACGATGGCAAGCGTCGGGTTCTCGCCGCTGCCCGCTTTCGGCCTGTGCACCGGCAGGCAGCGCACCTGCGCCATCGCCAGCAGCGGATCGATCGCGCCCGGACCGAACGCCTGTTCGATCCGCATCAGCACTGCCGGATCGAGCGAGGTCGCCCCCGTGCGCGCATTGCGAATCGTGCCGGGCGAGCAGTCGAGCCGCGCCGCAAGCTGCCGGTCAGACAGGCCATGTGCCTTGCGCAGCGCCGCGATGATCCGTTCTACCGCAGCGCGATACCTTTCGGTCGTAACCGGCTTTTCACGGGCGGTGGCCATGCAATATCTCGCCTTTGACTTATCCTGCATGACGCAAGATGATGTTTGTTTCCGACAATAATTCCCCAAGACCTTGATTGCATTCCTGGCCTATCTGCAAAACCCATGAAATTCAGCCGCCGCAACTTTATCGCTTCTGCCTCGACCCTGCTCGCAACCTCCGCCGCCGCCGCAAGGGCAGCGCCGCCGGTCGTCGCGCGCCCGGTGGTGCAGCCGCTGGGTGCGGCCATCCCCGCCGCCGCGCCGACCGACGCCTCGCTCGACCTGATCCGCGCGACCGGCATCCGGCCGGACCTGTTCATGTCCGCGATGGAAGCGCTGAACCGGCACGGTGCGAAAGTCCGGCGCGACCGCATCGCCATCATCGATTTCGCTGCCCATTCCGCGCAGCCCCGCTTTCACCTCGTCGATCTCGACAAGGGGGAGAGCCGGTCGCTGCTGGTCTCGCACGGCAGCGGATCGGACCCGGCCTATAGCGGCTGGTTGCAGCGCTTTTCCAATCGTCCCGGCTCCAACGCCACCTCCGAAGGCGCCTATCTGACCGCGAATTATTACACCGGCAAGCACGGCAGTTCGCAGCGCCTTGTCGGGCTGGACCCCACCAACGACAATGCGATGCAGCGCGCCATCGTGGTGCACAGCGCATGGTATGCCGAACCCGAAATGGTTCAGCAGCACGGCAAGCTGGGCCGCAGCCAGGGCTGCTTCGCCTTCTCGCGCCGCGGGCTGGACCAGGTGTTCGACCATCTGGGCGAAGGCCGCCTGATCTATGCCTGCAAGGTCGATGCGAACGCGGGATCGAACCTCATCGGCTGACCGGATCGGCTTGGACAAGCTGTTGGGCCAAGCGGCTGCCTGCTTTGCGACCGGAACATGCTGAATGATCATTTAACAGTCACAAGACGATCATCCGTCTCATCGGAAGCTGTCATCTTTCTAACCTAGCTTCCGCCTCGGCGAATCGGGATCGGGTCCCGGTTCCGGTCCCGATGGATGGAGGAATTAAGTGGCTATCGAATCGATCAACAGGCGCGCGATCCTGCGCGGCGGCGCGCAAGTGGGCGCAATCACGGCCCTTGGCGGCGTGCTGGGCGGGCTGATGTCGCGTCAGGCGATGGCGGCAAGCTCGATGGGTCAGCTGGAACCGGCGGCCAGCCCCTATGGCCCGCTATTCGCGGCAAAGGACCAGGAAACCGGCCTCGAACTGCTGAAGCTGCCGCGCGGCTTCACCTATCGCAGCTATAGCTGGCAGGGCGACCTGATGACCGACGGCAGCCGCGTGCGCGGCGTGCATGACGGCATGGGCGTCGTGATGGCCGGCGGCAAGGGCGGACAGGACGCGTTCCTGATCCGCAACCACGAACTGCGCGGCATCGCGGCCGAACTTCTGCCTGCAAAGGGCATCTACGACGGCAATCTGCAATCGGGCGGCTATGTCGGCGGCGGCTGCGACGTGCTGCGCGTGCGCAACGGCAAGCTGGTCGAGCATTACCAGACGCTGGGCGGCACCAGCACGAACTGCGCGGGCGGCGTGACCCCGTGGGGCACGTGGATCACCTGCGAGGAAACCACCTATGACGGTACCTCGGCCGGCGGCAAGAAGCATGGCTATGCGTTCGAATGTTCGGTGAACCCGAACGAGACGACGGGCCAGCCGATCGTCGGCATGGGCCGCTTTGCGCATGAAGCCGTCGCGGTCGATCCGGTGACGGGCTATGTCTACGAGACCGAGGATTCGCGCAATCGTTCGGGCTTCTACCGCTACAAGCCGACCAACACCTCCGGCCGCTATGGCTCGCTGGCGCAGGGCGGTCAGCTGCAGGCGGCCAAGGTCACCGGCGTCGCGGGTGCCAAGCTGCTCGCACTGGGCGGCGCGAACGCGGTCGACCACGTGGGCCAGACGCTCGACATCGAATGGATCGACCTCGACGAACCCGATGCGGCGCCCGTCGGCGGCGTGGGCTCGGGCCCGTTCGCCGAAGCGCTGAGCAAGGGCTGCCTGACCATGAGCCGCGGCGAAGGTATCTGGCATCACGGCGACAGCATCGCGGTGGTCGACACCAGCTTCGGACGCGACAGCAACGGTTCGGACGGTCGCGGCCTGGGCGCGGTGTGGGTCTATACGCCTAGCAAGTCGAACCCCGAACGCGGCACGATGACGCTGCTCTATGCGGCGGCGGCGCGCGTTGCGGGCAACAACCCCGACAACATCACGATCTCGCCCCGCGGCGGTATCGTGACCTGCGACGACGGCGACGATGTCGAGGACGCCTATGGCGCGGGCCAGCGCCTGATGGGCTATAATGCCGACGGCGCCGCCTATATCCTCGCCAAAAGCAATGTCATCATCGAGAATTCGGACATTGCCCGCATGGGCCGCACCGGCCAGTTCCCGGCCGACGACTATCGCGGGTCCGAGTTCTGCGGCGCGTGCTTCGATCCCGCTGGCGACACGCTGTTCGTGAACGTGCAGTCGCCCGGCATCACCTTCGCGATCCGCGGACCGTGGGCAAAGGGCAACCTTTGACCGCGTCCCGCTCTCACCAGCAAAGCAAACCGGTCCGGTCGGGACAGGGGGTATCCCCCCTGCTCCTGGCCGGGCTGGCCCTGCTGATCGCGCTGGCGCTGTTCGCCGCCTACCGGCTGATCGGCGCGGTGGGTTCGGACCATTCGCTGGCCGGATCCGATGATTACGTGCTGGTGCGCTCCACCGGCCAGACGGCGACGGCAGAGGGCACGCTGCCCGGCGCCGCCACCACCGATCCCAACATGATGACCTCGGGCCTGCTGCTGGCCGAGGGGCTGGCGCTTGCGCCCGCCAGGATCGGCCCCGCGGCGCAGGGCTATGCGATCATGCCTGACAGCGATGCCGACATGCTCGCGCAGCATGATCTTCGCGTGGGCGACGTCATCCTCGACATGGACCAGCAGCCGCTGACCCCGCAGCGCATTGAGGCTCTGGGCGGCGAGCTTGGCCTGCTCGACGCGGTCGAGATCAGCTTCATGCGCGATGGCCAGATGCGCAGCGAATTGCTGGTTTTCGAACGTTGATGGGGCTCCGGTCGGTGCGCGCAGCCACGGCAAAGCCGCGGCTGTGACGTCGAACGGCTCCGCGCGGACTTCGGCCCGCGCGTGCCGCCGGCCGGATTGACCACGACTCGCTTCCAAGGCGGAGCCTTGGGCGCGGCGGGGTCAATTTTATTGTCCTACTTCCTCGTCATGCCCCATGCCATCGCGCCCTTCTTCCGGAGCGTTCGCGATGACCATCGACAAATCCCGCCGCCACCCGGCCGCCTCCCCGGCCCTTCCCGCCGTTCTGGCAGGCGATCCGCCCGGCAACCCGAGCGGCACCCTGCCCGACTTCACCCCCGTGCCGCGCAAGTACAACCGCCACGACGGCTGGACCCCCGACCGCCAGCGCCGCTTTATCGAGGCGCTGGCCGACAGCGGCAGCGTCAAGCGCGCCGCCCACGCGGTCAACATGACGCCCGAGGGCGCCTATCTCCTGCGCCGCCACCCCAAGGGCCACGAATTTCGCGCCGCATGGGAAGCCGCGCTGGCGCTGGGCGTCCAGCGGCTAGAGGATGTCGCCATGGAACGCGCCATCCACGGCGTCGAAGTGCCCGTCTACCACTTCGGCCAGATCGTCGGCACGCGCCGCGTCTACAACGACCGGCTGCTGATGTTCCTGTTGCGCAACCGAGCCCCCGAACGCTTCGCGGCGGATGGCGCGAAAGCTCTGTCGGCGGTGGATCAGGCCCTGCTGGCACGGCTGAAACGCGAATGGAGCCGAATGGGAAGCCGAACGGGCGGAGACGGAAGAGCGCAGCGAGGCAGAGATTTATGCGAGCATCAACCGGAAGCTGAATGATATGCGGGGGCGGCATCGTGCTGGCGAAGCGGGCGGGTGAGTGTGCGGCAAGAAATAGGTCTTGTCAGTGGGCGATCAAAATTAGCCCGCTCCCTGAAGCCTAACTATGCATTAAAATCTATAGTCACTTGCGTAATCCACCTAGATTGCGCAGTCCAACCTTTATGCAAGAGCAGTTCACAGTATTTATTGACGAGAGTGGAGAGGCGGGCATTGAGAAGGTCCGGTCGCAGGAGGGAGGTGGCGCTTCCCCATATATGACATTGGGCGCGTGTTTAATAAGGAACAAAGACCGTAAATTAGTAGAAGATAATCTTAATGAAATACAAAATAGAATTTCAAAAAAATATCTTCATTGCTCGCAATTAAAACATTATCAAATTTTATATTATATACGCAAAATCAAAGAATTAGATACTCGTATTTTTGGCGTTATTTCTCATAAAAACACCCTTGGCTCTTATAAACAAAAAATATCTGATAATAGTAGCATGTATTATAATAAATGCGCTCAGTATCTTCTCGAACGCATCGGATGGTTCCTCGAGAGTCGAAAAATTTCTAGCAGCAACGTCCAAATTATTTTTGAAAAAGCAAATGTCGATTACGATAAGATGAAAAATCTCTTGAGAGCTTGTCAGAAAAACCCAAAACATCAATTAACAAGAAAGCTCCGATTTATTGATGTTGATAATATCAAGATCATGACGAAAAACGAAGAGCCAATTATTCAAATCGCGGATCTTGTAGCGCACGCACTATATAAGTGCGTAGACAAAACTGACAAAAATTTCGGAATACCTGAACCGCGATATTTACGGGAACTATCGTCACATTTCTTTGGGCATCCGGAGACTGGTCTTATTGTAGGAGCTGGCTTGCATTGCGTCCATTCGTTGCGTGATGTGCAACTGGATGCCGATGTCGAAGCTGAACTGATTAAGATGTCTGCTGCAAGTTTTTCATCTCAAAGCAAGCCTTCTGCAACATGAAGTTTTCAGACGGCCTTGATTCAGCCGCGGCAAAGCCGCGGCCATGACGTCGAACGGCTCGCGGCGGGCGTTTCGCCCGCGCGGCCGCCGGCCGGAGTTACCGGCTCTCGCTTCTAGCGCTTCGCGCTAGGCGCGGGCCGTCACTCCTCACCCATCCGCAGCGCGGCGATGAAAGCTTCCTGCGGAATGCTGACATTGCCGTATTCCCGCATCCGCGCCTTGCCCTTCTTCTGCTTCTCCAGCAGCTTCTTCTTGCGCGTGATGTCGCCGCCATAGCACTTGGCGGTCACGTCCTTGCGCAGCGCGGCGATGGTTTCGCGGGCGATCACCTTGCCGCCGATGGCCGCCTGGATCGGGATCTTGAACAGATGGCGCGGGATCAGATCCTTCAGCCGCTCGCACATGCCGCGGCCGCGGGCCTCGGCGACGCTGCGGTGGACGATCAGCGACAGCGCATCGACCGGCTCGTTGTTGACGAGGATGTTCATCTTGACGAGATCGCCCTCGCGCAGGCCGATCTGCTCATAGTCAAAGCTGGCATAGCCGCGGCTGATGCTCTTCAGCCGGTCGTAGAAATCGAACACCACCTCGTTGAGCGGCAGTTCATAGGTCACCTGCGCCCGCCCGCCGACATAGGTCAGGTCGCGCTGGATGCCGCGCCGGTCCTGGCACAGTTTCAGGATCGGCCCCAGATATTCGTCGGGCGTGTAGATCACCGCCTTGATCCACGGCTCCTCGATGCTCTCGATCCGGTTGACGTCGGGATAATCCGCCGGATTATGTAGATAAAGCTCGCGCGCATCGTCGGTGCGCGAGGCGGATAGCTGCAACCGGTACACCACCGACGGCGCCGTGGTGATGAGGTCGAGGTCGTATTCGCGGCTCAGCCGTTCCTGAATGATCTCCAGGTGCAGCAGGCCCAAAAACCCGCAGCGGAAACCGAAGCCCAGCGCCGCGCTCGATTCCATCTCGAACGAGAAGCTGGCATCGTTCAAACGCAGCTTGCCGATGCTTTCGCGCAATTTCTCGAAATCGGCGGCGTCGACGGGGAACAGCCCGCAGAACACCACCGGCTGCACTTCCTTGTATCCGGGCAGCGCCTTGTCCGCCCCGCCCTTCACCGTGGTGATGGTGTCGCCGACCTTGGCCTGCTCGACTTCCTTGATCTGCGCGGTGATGAAGCCGATCTCGCCGGGGCCAAGCTCGGGCAGCTGCTCGATCTTGGGCCGCATGCAACCGACGCGGTCGATCAGATGCTGCGTGCCGCCCTGCATGAAGCGGATCTGGTCGCCCTTCTTCATGACGCCGTCCATGACGCGGACAAGGATGACGACGCCAAGGTAAGGGTCATACCAGCTGTCGACCAGCAGCGCCTGCAGCGGCTTGGTGCGGTCGCCGGTGGGCGCGGGGATGCGCCTGACCACGGCTTCCAGCACTTCCTCGATCCCGATGCCGGACTTGGCGCTGGTCAGCACCGCGTCCTGCGCATCGATGCCGATGATGTCCTCGATCTCGGTCTTGACCTTCTCCGGCTCGGCGGCGGGAAGGTCTATCTTGTTGATGACGGGCACGATTTCATGGTCATGCTCGATCGACTGATAGACATTGGCCAGCGTCTGCGCTTCCACGCCCTGCGCCGCATCCACGACCAGCAGCGCGCCCTCGCACGCGGCAAGGCTGCGGCTGACCTCATAGGCAAAGTCGACGTGGCCGGGCGTGTCCATCAGGTTGAGCTGATAGGTGACGCCGTCCTGCGCGGTGTAGTTCAGGCGCACGGTCTGCGCTTTGATGGTGATGCCGCGTTCGCGCTCAATGTCCATGTTATCAAGGACTTGCTCGCTCATCTCACGGTCGGTCAGCCCGCCGGTGACCTGGATCAGCCGGTCGGCCAGGGTCGATTTGCCATGGTCGATGTGGGCGATAATGCTGAAATTGCGAATGGTGGAGAGATCGGTGCTCATGCCAGCGCCGTTAGCAGCGTGTTACGCCCCTGTCAGCAGGCATTGACGGGCATGGCGCGCACCGGAATGGGCGATGCGCCGGAATGGAACCCGCCGCACCCGAATGGATGCTGTCCTGCGCTGCGGCTGCGTGCTAGCGTAACGGCCATGCAATTCGACTATCGTGAAATCCGGGCCGGCGGGATGATCATGCGCGCGGCAGTCCTCGATTGCCGGGAACAGGAACCGGATGGCCCGCCGCTGCTGATGCTGAACGGCATCGGATTCAATGCCGAGCTGATGGAGCCGCTCGCGATGGCACTGGCCGAGCCGGGGCCGGACGCGCCCAAGGGCCGCGCGGTCGTGATACCCGAGATGCCGGGCTGCGGCGGATCGCCCGACCCTGAGCAAACCCTGCTCATGTGCAGTCTGTCGAGTGTAGTGACAGAATTGATGGAGGCGCTGCATCCGGGCCGCGCTTTCGATTGCGTCGGCTTTTCATGGGGCGGCGCGCTGGCGCAGCAGATCGCGGTTCAGTCGGCGCGGCGGCTGACGCGGCTGGCGCTGATCTCGACGACATCGGGCATGCCGCTGGCGCCTGCCAATCCCAACGTGCTCCGGCGGCTGATCGATCCCAAGGAATATGTCGATCCGCTGCGCCTGTCCTCGAACTTCCATGCCCTCTTGGCCGAAGGGGGCGCGAACGCTACCCTGCTGCGGCGTTTCCGCACGCCATCGCCGCAGGGTCTGGGCAGCCAGCTTCTGGCGCTGACCGGATGGACTGCGGCGCCTCTGCTGCCTTTCGTGCGGGTCCCCGTGGCGCTTGTCGGGGTCGCCGACGATGCGATCGTGCCTTACTTGCATCACAAGATGCTCGGCTGCCTGTTGCCGCAGGCGACCAAGATTGAACTTGCCTCGGGCGGTCATCTGGCGTCGCTGGCGCGGCCTGCGAATGTGTCGCCTGCCCTGCGCGCCTTTCTGGCTGGATAGCGACGGTTTGTCGCAAGCCCTTTTTCATTTGCCGCCCATGCGATAGCGTCGGCGAAAGGGCTGACACGGCCGAGTGGCACCCCTATTTACAAGGGCAGCCGGATGGGAGAGTGCACATATGCGCCATATCGCGATAATAGGATCTGGCCCCGCCGGCTATTATACGGCCGAGGCGGCGACCAAGCAGTGGGGCGATGACATACGAGTCGACGTGTTCGACCGCCTGCCCGTGCCCTATGGCCTGATCCGCACCGGCGTCGCCCCTGATCACCAGACGATCAAGGCCGTGTCGCTCCGCTATGAGAAGACCGCGCTGACCGAGAATGTGCGCTTCGTCGGCAATATCGCGATCGGCGACGATATTTCGCTGGCCGAACTGCAGGCGTTGTATGATGCCGTAATCATCGCCACCGGCGCGCCGCATGACCGCGATCTTGGCATTCCGGGGGCGGATTTGCCGGGCGTCATCGGCAGCGCGGCCTTCGTGGGGTGGTACAATGGTCACCCGAATTTCACCGAACTTCACCCCGATCTGTCGGGACGCCGCGCCGTGGTGATCGGCAATGGCAATGTGGCGCTCGACATCGCGCGCATCCTGTCAAAGACGCGGCGCGAGTTCGAGGGATCGGACATCGTCGCCCACGCGCTCGACGCCATCGCGGCTTCGAGGCTGGACGAGATCGTCATCCTGGGCCGTCGCGGCCCGCACCAGATCGCCATGACGCCCAAGGAACTGGGCGAACTGGCAGAGCTTGATCGGGCGGCGCCTTATGTCGATCCGGACGATTTGCCCCCGCTATCCGAGGACGAGCCGCTGGAGCCGGGGCAGCGCAAATCGGTTCAATGGTTGCGGCAATTTGCGGCGAAACCGTCTGACAAGCCGCTGCGGATCACTTTCGACTTCTATGCCCGCCCCGTCCGCATCATCGGCAGCGAACGGGTCGAAGGAGTGGAGGTCGAGCGCACCCAGATCATCGACGGCACGCTGTCGGGCACGGGCCAGACCTATATGGTGCCGTGCCACCTTGTCATTTCGGCGATCGGCTATCGCAGCGCGGCGATCCCCGGCGTTCCCTTCGACGAGAAAGCTGGCCGCTTCGCCAGTGACGAGGGGCGCATATCGGTCTCGCCCGAAACCGGCGGGCTGTATTGCGTCGGCTGGGCGCGGCGCGGACCGACGGGGACCATCGGCACCAACAAGCCCGACGGTTTCGCGATCATCGCCAAGCTGGCGGAGGATATTGACAGCGGGGCGATCGGACCCGAGAGCAAGGCCGGTCGGCCCGGCTTTGATGCATTGGCGGCAGAGCGGCAGCTGGATATTGTGACCTTCCGCGACTGGCAGAAGATCGAGGAAGCCGAGATTGCCGCCGCCCGTTCGGGCGCTCCGCGCGAGAAGTTCACGCTGATCGAGGAAATGATCCGCGCCGGCCGCTGACCGGCGCGATCATCATTGCCCTATCGGCCCTGCGCTGCCTCGTTGGGGGCCTGCATGCCTTGCAGCGTCCTTTGCAGGCGCTGGCCAAAATCGGTCGCGCGCGGCGCGCAGACCTTGTTCGCCTCGTCCACGTCGCCCAGCAGGTCTTCCATCGTCTGCGGCGTGATCTGCGCCTCGATCTTGCCGCCGGACGCCTGTTCATAGCGGCCGATGAAATAGGCCATCATGAAGCCAAGCGCGTTCTTGCGCCCCTCGTCCTGCTCCTGCGCGCTGGCCAGCATGGCCCATGCCGCGCAACGAAGATCGGGATTGGTCGCGCCCTGTGCGTGGGCCGCGGGGGCGGCAAGGGCGACGCTGGCGGTCATGGCCGCGGCCATGGCCCCGTGCTTTATTGGGCGCTTCATGGGGCGCTTCATTGGGCGTTTCATTCGGTGTCTCCGTCCATTTGCCGGCCCATGCCGGTCGGGCACGGGGCGCGCAAGTTCTGCGGGATCGTCATCTGGACGAAGCGGGCTTTCTCCGGGATGAAGAAAGCCGCGAAGGCTACACCCGCATCGGCATCAGCACGTAAAGCGCCGGGCTCTGCGCGTTCTGGCGGATCAGCGTGGGCGCGCCCGCATCGGCGAGGTGCAGTTCGACATTGTCGCCCTCTATCTGTGCGAGGATGTCTTTCAGATAGTTGGCGTTGAAGCCGATCTCCAGACCCTCGGCCCCGTAATCGGCGGCCAGTTCCTCGGCCGCGGTGCCGTTGTCGGGGCTGGTGACCGACAGCGTCACCCGGTCGGTGTCGAGCGCCATCTTCACCGCGCGGGTCTTTTCGGTGGCGATGGTCGCCACGCGGTCGACGCCTGCGAAAAAGCTCTTGGGATCGACCTTCAGCAGCTTGTCGTTGCCGGTCGGGATCACGCGGCTGTAGTCGGGGAAGGTGCCGTCGATCAGCTTGCTGGTCAGCACGATGCCGCTCTCGCCGCCCAGCGTGAAGCGGATCTTCGATGCCGACAAGTCGATCGCGACATTGGTGTCGAGCGATTCCTCCAGCAGCTTGCGCAGTTCGGCGACGCATTTGCGCGGCACGATCACGTCGGGCATGCCCTCTGCCCCGTCGGGGCGCACGATGGTAAAGCGCGCGAGGCGGTGGCCATCGGTGGCCGCCGCCTTCAGCTGCGCCGAGCCGTTCGGGCCGTCATCCGCGACATGCAGGAAGATGCCGTTGAGGTAATAACGCGTTTCCTCGGTGCTGATGGCAAAGCGCGTGCGGTCGATCATCTGCGCCAGCGTGGCGGCGGGAAGCTCGAAGCTGGTCGGCAGGTCGCCCTCGACAATGACGGGGAAATCGTCGCGCGGCAGGGTCGGCAGCTGGAACCGGCTTCGCCCCGCCTTGACGATCATGCGGTTCTCGCTCGTCTCAAGGCTGACCTGTGAGCCGTCGGGCAGCTTGCGCGCGATGTCGAACAGCAGATGCGCCGATACGGTGATTGCGCCCGCGCCTTCAACCGAGGCGGCGGGCATCACCTCTACCACCTGCAGGTCGAGGTCGGTCGCCATCAGCCGGACATTGCCGTCGGCCGAAGCCTCGATCAGCACGTTCGAGAGAATGGGGATCGTGTTGCGGCGTTCCACCACCGACTGCACGTGGGACAGGCTGTGCAGCAGGGTTGCCCGTTCGATCGTCGCCTTCATTTCAATCAGATCCCCCTAAGCCCGGCGGCGAATGGAAACCCGACCGGACGAGAATTTCGGTCGAACTTTCCTAGCGGATGGGCATTTGCGAACAAGGCGAACGGAACGCGAACAAGTCGATTCTGGGGATAAAAGCCGGTGATAGCGGCGGTGCGCTGCGCGGGCGCTTCCCGATAAGCCCCGCGAAAAGTGACAAAGGTGACACATCCTACAGGTGCTGTAACCCGGCTTCGCACCGCACAATCGCTGGGCCTGGCGGCCAAAGGTGACACCATGGGGTGCCGGGGAAAATCTTCGTGTGCTGCGGGATGACGGCCTTGCATGACGCCGTCGTAGCGCCCCCGCCCGGTGTAGGACAGCGCACGCTGCCTGTACCGGCACATCAGCATAACCCCGATGGTCGCGGCCCGCCGGGCGGAATATCGCGCGAACCGGACCGATCATCGGCGCGACATTCCGGTTCTGAAACCGGATCGGGGCGGGATCGGACTCAACTCCGGTTACCGGGCGAAGATCGAAAATGCCCACGCGGAACGGGTGCCGCGCGTCCGGAATGCCCCGATGCGCAGCAGTCACGAAAACGCCCCGCAAGGCCGTGACCTTGCGGGGCGCCAATAGCTTTTCGCCAGTATCTTTTCGCCAGGCATCCTGTTGCAGGACGAGGCCGGGTCAGGCGGCCTGCTTGATCTCGACCAGCTTGAGGCCGAAGGTCAGGTCTTCGCCTGCCAGCGGGTGGTTGCCGTCGGCGGTCACCGTCTCATCGCCGACCTTGGTGATGGTGAGATTCATTTCGCTGCCGTCCTGCTGCTTGGCGGCCAGCGTCATGCCGGGCTGCGGCGCGGGTTCGGGCGGCAGGGTGGAGCGCGGGATCTCTATGATCAGCTCTTCGCGGCGCGGGCCGAAGGCCTGCTCGGACACGATGGTGACGTCCTGCTGCGCGCCTTCTTCCATGTTTTCAAGAGCGGCCTCGATCTGGGGCATGATCTCGCCCTTGCCCATGGTGACGGTCTGCGGGCCGTTCTGGTCGGTGCCGCCGACGACGCTGCCGTCTGCGGTCTTTACGGAAAAATCGATGACGACGATGTCGCCGGTCTTGGGAGTGGCCATGAGGTCTTCCTTGGATCTTCAGGGTTCCGGCGCTGAGGGAAGCGCCGCTCGACAGGCGCCGCGCGGCCATCGGGCCAGCGCACGCACCGCTTTGACCTCTATCGTCGCAAGCAAGAGCCGCGAAGTCAAACCAAGTCGGCTACCCTGCCCCGCAGGGAAGACAAACGCCCCGAAGGGAGGACAAACGCCCCGTAAGAACGACAGGTCCCCGATAAGGCTCAGATCATGACCATGCCGCCATTCACGTGCAGCGTCTGGCCGGTGACATAGCCTGCCTCCTTCGACGCCAGATAGGCGACCGCCGCGCCGATATCGTCGCCCTCGCCCATGCGGCCCATCGGGATGCGGCCGTTCAATGCGGCCTTCTGGTCGTCGGGCAGCACGTCGGTCATCGCGGTGCGGATGAAGCCGGGGGCGACGCAATTCACCGTGATGTTGCGGCTGGCCAGTTCCTGCGCAAGGCTCTTGGTCAGGCCGGTCAGGCCCGCCTTGGCCGCGGAATAGTTCATCTGGCCCGGATTGCCGGTGGTACCGACGACGCTGGTGATCGAGATCATGCGCCCGAACCGCGCCTTCATCATCGGGCGGGTCGCGGCGCGCATCAGGCGGAACGCGGAATTGAGGTTCACCTGCATGACCTGATCCCAGTCCTCGTCCTTCATGCGCATCATCAGCCCGTCGCGGGTGATGCCGGCATTGTTGACGAGGATGTCGAGCTTGCCCAGCGTGTCGATGGCGGCGGGAACGAGTTCCTCGACCTGCGTCGGGTTCGACAGGTCGCAGGTGATTTCGACGTGATCGCCGCCAATTTCGTCGTTCAGCTGCTCGCGAAAGCTGCGCAGCTTGGCCGCGTTGGTGCCCGACAGCGCCAGCCGCGCGCCCTGGCTGGCAAGGCTGCGCGCGATGGCGGAACCGATGCCGCCGCTGGCGCCGGTGACAAGGGCGGTCATGCCGGTAAGGTCGAACATCTTGGTATCCTCTCGTTTCGGGAAAGCGCGGCGGCCCTTACAGGGTCTTCGCCAGCGCCTCGCAATCTTCCATGGTGACGACGCTGACGACGTCGGTATCGGTGGTCGAGCGCTTGATCATCGGGGCCAGCACCTTGCCGCCCAGCTCGACAAAGCGGATGACGCCGACATCGGCCATCGCGCCCATGCTTTCGCGCCAGCGGACGCGGTCCATGACCTGCGCGACCAGCAGCTTGCGGATCTCTTCCGGGTCGGCGACCGGCTTTGCGGTGACATTGGCGAATACCGGCAGGCGCGGGGGATGGGGCATGGTCGTCTCGAACGCCTTGTCCATCTCGGCCGCGGCGGGTTCCATCAGCGGGCAGTGGAACGGGGCCGATACGGGCAGCGGCACCGCGCGGCGAAAGCCAAGCTCCTTGGCCAGCACGATCGCCCGCTCGATCGCGCCCGCATGGCCCGACAGCACGACCTGCGTGGGATCGTTGTCGTTCGCCAGCGTGCAGACTTCCTTCACGCCGGTGGCGGGATCGGTCGCGGCTTCCTCGGCCAGTTTCTCGGCATCTGCGACGCTGCCGCCCAGCAGGGCGCACATCGCGCCCATGCCGACCGGCACCGCCGCCTGCATCGCGCGTCCGCGCAGCTTCAGCAGCCGCGCCGTGTCGGAGAGCGAGAACGCGCCGACCGCGCACAGGGCGGTATATTCGCCAAGGCTGTGGCCCGCGACATAATCGGCCTTGTCCGCCAGCACGATGCCGAAATCCCGTTCCAGCACGCGCAGCGTGGCGATGGCGTTCGCCATGATCGCGGGCTGGGCGTTTTCGGTCAGGGTCAGCGTTTCTTCGGGCCCTTCGGCCATGATCGCGGCCAGTTTCTGGCCCAGCGCGTCGTCCACTTCCTCGAACACTTCGCGCGCGGCGCTGCTGGCGGCGGCGAGTTCCATGCCCATGCCGATTTTCTGGCTGCCCTGTCCCGGGAACACGAATGCGCGCATATTTTGTTTCTCCTCTCGAGCGGGCTTATCGAAAGGGGCGCGTTATTGCCAAGAGCGCGGCTTGCCAAGGGAGAAACCGGAAAGACCCAGCGGCGCCTCGCGGTCGGTGATGCCAAAGGGGACGATGCGATTGGCCGCGTCATGGCCGATATCGGCCTCGCCCAGAAAGGCGATGCCCGAACGCGCGCACCAGTGACGGGCGATCTCTTCCGCCGTCATGCCAAATTCGCGGTCGTTTTCGGGCACGTCGCTGACCCGCCCCAGCCGCAGGCCGAGCACCGATTTCGGCAGCGCCTCGGTCACGTGGAAGAACAGGCGGTCGACCGAATAGAGATATTCGCTCACCTCCTCGACCATTACGACATGGCCCGACAGGTCCGGCATCAGCGGCGTGCCCGACAGCATGGCCAGCGTCATAAGGTTGAAGGCCGCCGTCGGCCTGCCGTCCAGATGCGGCTCCAGCCCGCCCAGATCGCCCGACAGCCACGACAGCACCGAACCGATGGCATCCGCGCCGTGCTCGCGCTTGATGTCGAGCGGCATGGGCGCATGGACCGGCCTGCCGATCCCCGCCCGGTAGAGCGCGCCCAGCAGGTAACCGCCGTCCGAACTGCCCAGCCAGATCTTGCCGTTGGCGACGGGCCCCATGCGCGCGATGGCATCGCCCGCGATGCGATTCGATCCGTAACCGCCGCGCGCGAACCAGACCGCGTCATAGTTCGGATCGTTCGCGCATTCGACCAGCGCGGCCAGTCGCTGCTCGTCCGGTCCGGCGAAATGCCCTTGTTCGGCAAAGCATTGCTCGTGAAAATGGAGTTCGACGTCGCCGAAGCCCGCGGCGACCGCCGTGACCTGCGTTGCGAGTTCGCGTGGAAGCGAGGCGGACGGTGCACAGATGGCGACGCGGATCATGAAAAGCAGTGCTAGGGCGGCCGGCGCGCATTGCCAAGCGCGGCCTGCTTCAATAGCGACGAACGGCATGAGCGATAGCGATCTTTCCGCGCTGCTGAAGCGCCCGTTCTTCTTCTGTGGCATCGGCGGGTCGGGGATGTTGCCGCTGGCCTGCATCCTGCGCGGGCGCGGCGCTGCGATTGCCGGATCGGACCGCAGTTTCGACCAGGGTCGAAGCCCCGAGAAATTCGCATGGATCGCGAATCAGGGCATCGACCTGTACCCGCAGGACGGCAGCGGCATCACCAGCGGCGACCAGATCCTTGTCGCCAGTGCCGCGATCGAGGACACCGTGCCCGAAGTACGCCGCGCCATTGAACTGGGCTGCGACCGGATGAGCCGCGCCGAATTGCTGTCCGCCCTGTTCAACGGTGCGGAGCGCAGCATCGCCATCGGCGGGACCAGCGGCAAGTCGACCGTGACGGGCATGACCGGCTGGGTGCTGACGCAGGCGGGCCGCGATCCGACCATCATGAACGGCGCGGTGATGAAGAACTTCCGGTCGGATGACGCGCTGTTCGCCAGTGCGCGGGTCGGCGACGGGCGCTCCTTCGTGTCCGAGGTGGACGAAAGCGACGGGTCGATCGCGCTCTACCGGCCCAGCGTGGCGGTGCTGCTGAACGTGACGCTGGACCACAAGGGCATGGACGAATTGCGCGTGCTGTTTGGTGATTACCTTGCCGTGTCGGACATGGCCGTGATCAACGCCGACGATGCGGAAGCATTGGCGTTGGCCGGACGGGCGAGATCGGCGATCACCTATGGGATCGACGCGGCGGATGCGCGGATCGGCGTGGCGGCGGGTTCGATCCGCGAGGAAGCGCGCGGGATCGGCGCTATTGTGCTCGACCGCGCCGAGGGGCGCGAGGCGGAACTGTCGTTGCAGGTGCCCGGACGGCACAATCTGTCCAATGCGCTGGCGGCCCTGGGGGCGGCGATGGCGGTGGGGGTCGATTTCGATGTCGCGGTGAAGGCGCTGGGCGGCTTCACCGGTCTGGCGCGGCGGTTCGACATCGTCGGGACGAGCGCATCGGGTATCACCGTGATCGACGATTTCGGTCATAACCCCGACAAGGTGCGCGCAACCTTGCGCACTTTAAGGGCGCATCCGGGCCGCGTGATCGCCTTTTTCCAGCCGCACGGCTTCGGTCCGATCCGACAGATGGGGCGCGAACTGGCAGAGGTCTTTGCCGAGGAACTGGACGGCGACGACCGGGTGATCCTGTGCGACCCGGCCTATTTCGGCGGCACCGTGGACCGCAGCATCGGCGGGGCCGATCTTGCGCAATGGATCTGCGACGCGGGCAAGGATGCGGAGCATTTCGCATCGCGCGAGGATTGCGGCGACCGCATTGTCGAGATCGCGCAGGCCGGCGACCGCATCGTGGTGATGGGCGCGCGCGACGATACGCTCAGCACTTTCGCGCGCGCCATTCTGGACCGGCTGGACTAGATGATCACTCCGCCGGTTCGGATGCAGCCAGCGCCGGTGCGCGGGGCGCGTCCGGCGCGAAGGTTTCGCCGAAATAATTGCCCTCGTACCACATCGGCGGCTGGTCGGCATTGGCGGTCATCTTCACGATCTCGTAATTGAGCAGCGCGAACTTGCGCGCCGATTCCCAGTTGAGCGGCAGGTTCAGATCGTCGCTCGGCTTGTGGTAATGGGTGCCGAGGAAGTCGGTGAAGGCCTGCTTGCCGCCGTTCTGCACACCCGTCATCAGGAACAACGCGGGCACGCCTTCCTTGACGAAGCTGTAATGGTCCGAGCGGACGAACAGGTTCTCTTCCGGCAGGAAATCGGGCGATACGCCGATGCCGGTCGCCGCGCCCGCCCGGATCAGCGTCTGCCCCATCGTCGAATTCTCCGCTCCGAACCCGACCACATCGGCTAGATCGTATAGCAGCACCGGCATGTCGAAATTGACGACGCCGACCGGCTTGCCGTCATCGCGCACGAAATTGCGGGCGAGATATTCGGAACCCAGCAGGCCCTTTTCCTCCGCGGTGACCGCGGCGAACAGGATCGGTCGGCGGGGACGGTTCGGGCCCATCGCGATGACGCGGGCGACCTCCAGCATGGTGGCGACGCCGGTCGCATTGTCCATCGCGCCATTATAGATCGTGTCGGTGTCTTCGCCCTCGCCCCCTTCGCCGGGCGCATCGGTCAGATGGTTGCCGACATGGTCCAGATGCGCGCTCATCACCACATATTCGTCCGCCAGATCGGGATCCGATCCGGGCAGCATGGCGACGACATTGGCGCTGGTCTTGTCGTCCCATTTGGTCGTGACCCTGGCGGTCGCCTCGCCCGTCATGTCGAAGGCGGCGGGGCGGCTTTTCGCCTTGGGATCGTCATAGACCGCCAGCAATTCGTCCAGATCCTTGCCGGACGCCGCCAGCAGGCGCTTAGCGGTTTCGGGCGATATATAGGCCTGGAACCGCAGATTGGGGTCCTGCACATTCGCCTTGCCGTCAGGGCCGACCCAGGTCTCGCTCGGCTCCTTCAGATAGGTGACGAGCTTGTCGAACGACATGCTCTTGAGCGATTCGCGGCTGCGGATCGAGATCAATCCGACCGCGCCGTTTTCGCTGGCATATTTCGTCTTGGTATTGGCGAGGGTCGAGGCGATCTCGCCCGGAACTGTCTTGGGCGTCCCCGACACGGCGACCACGATCTTGCCCGCGATATCGACGCCCGCGTAATCGTCGATGCCGTTTTCGGGGCTATGGATGCCCTGCCCCACGAACACCATCGGCGCGGTCAGCTCCACCTGCTGCTCGGTAAAGCTGCCGCCCGCGACGAAATCCGTGCCCGGTTCCAGCGTGACCACGCCATCGGGCGCGATAAAGGACAGCGCGGCCGTTTCGTTGCTGGCGGTGCGGAAAGTGATGTCCTGCATGAAGCTGCCGTCGTTCGCAGGCTGTAGTCCCATGGCCATGTAGCGCGAGGCGACATAGGCGGCGGCGATGTCGTAATATTCGCTGCCCGTGTCGCGGCCCTGCAGCAGATCGTCGGCGAGGAAGGTGACGGTGGCGGCGATCTGGTCGGCGTCGATCGCCGCGGCGGCGGGATCGGCGCGTTCGGCGGGCGACAGGACGCGCGTCTGGGCGGCGCCCTCCTGGGCCGCCCCTTCCTGGGCGCTGGCTGGAACGACATGGATGGCACAGCCGGCAAGGGCGGCGGCAAGGATCAGCTTGCGCATCGGGACGGAATTTCCTTTCGGATGAGACTATCCGCACCATTTAGCAGGCGAACCGTGGCTGGCAAATGAACTTACCGGCGGATCGGGAACAGCCGCATATAGGTCAGGCAGCGCCACAGCCATTCGAGCGGGCCGAAGCGGAACCGGTCCAGCCACGGGCGCGACCACAGCAGCATCAGGCCCATGCCGCCCGCCGACCATGCCCACAGCGACAGCCGGTGCCAGTCGCCGTAAAGACCCAGCCCCCAGCCGAGAAACACGATCCCCATCATGACCGAGCTGAGGATGTAATTGCTGAACGCCATGCGCCCCGCCGCGGCCAGCCTCTGCCCGAACCCGCTGCGCGCGAGCATGGGCGTGAACGCGATCAGCAGCGCCGCATAGCCCACAATCATCGGCAGGCGCAGCAGCGAGGTCGGGCCGAACTGCACCCAATAGCTGACCGCCGGATAATGATCGTAACGCATCGCCATCAGGCCCAGCGGCAGGGTCAGCAATAGCGAGGCGGCAATCCCGCCAAGGCCCCACACGATCATCGCGCGCCTGTTCCATTCGCCCGAGAAGAAGCCCAGACGGTACAGCGCCGCCCCCAACAGCATCAGGCCCAGATAGGCCGGCCCCGATATCGGCATGAAGGCGATGCGGTCCCATATGCTGCGCGTCTTGTGCCGCCACGCCATGATGTCGGCAAAGCTGCCGGTCTGGCGGACCGCGTCGCTGGCATTGCTCTGGGCGCGCATGGCCTCTACCTGCGCTTCGTAATCCTGCCGGATTTCGCTGGCGGGCGGCGCGGACAGCGCGGACAGTTCGCTGGCGGGAAACAGGGCGATGGCGCCCATGATGCCCATGTAGAAGCTGGCGAACAGGCCGAAGAACAGCAGGGCGCGGGTGCCCAGCGGCAGGAACAGCATCGCGGCCAGCCCGACGACCGCGTAATCCAGCAGAATGTCGCCAAAGAACAGCAGGTAGTAATGCGCCGCCCCGAACAGCGCGAGCCACAGCAGGCGCCGCCCCTGCAGCAGCAGCGCGCCCACCATGCCGCGTTTCGCCGCCGCGCGGTCGACGAAGATCGCCATGCCTGCGCCGAACAGGAAGGCGAACAGCCCGCGCAGCTTGCCGTCGAGGAAGAGGTACTGGATCAGCCAGCCCGCCTCCTCCCAGAAGCCGTGCGGGTACAGGATGCCCCAATAGTAATAGGGTCCGGTGCGGGCAAAGCCGACGACATTGGCGGCAAGGATCCCCAGCACCGCGAAACCGCGCACGATGTCGAGGCTGGCGATGCGGTCCGAGGTGACGGGCCTTATGCGCGGCGCGGGTGCGGGCTGGTCCGGCGTTGCGCGATCGTGTGATATGCTGCCCAAGTCCTGCCCCCTTGCGATTCGCGGTGCCAAATTAGACGGCAATCGCACGCAGTCGAAGGGTTTCGCCGGACGCTGCGCGCTTGCATTTGCGGCCAGACGCTGTATGGCGCGCCCTTTCCGGCAGAGCCCGACGCGCGAATCCGCGGCGGAACCAGCCTGACGGAAATCTTGAAAGAAAGCCGGAGGGGCCTTTCGCCATGGGGGCGAGGGTCAGCGATCGGCACAGACGAAGGAACAAGCGCATGCCGCTTTACGAGCATGTGTTCCTTGCGCGTCAGGACCTCTCTCAGAGCCAGGTCGATGCGCTTGCGAACACCGCCACCGAGATTGTCGAGGCGAACGAGGGCAAGGTCGTGAAGACCGAGACCTGGGGCCTCAAGAACCTCGCCTACAAGATCCAGCGCAACCGCAAGGCTCACTATGTGATGCTGAACATCGACGCGCCCGCCAAGGTTGTCGAGGAGCTGGAGCGCCAGACCCGCATCAACGAGGACGTGATCCGTTACATGACCATCAAGGTCGAGGAACACGAAGGTGGCCCGTCGGTCATGATGCGCAAGAACGACCGCGAACGCCGCGGCCGCAAGGGAGATCGCTGAGATGGCCCGTCCGTTTTTCCGCCGCCGCAAGAGCTGCCCTTTCGCAGCCAAGAATGCGCCCGCGATCGACTACAAGGATGTGCGCCTGCTGCAGGGCTTCATGTCCGAGCGTGGCAAGATCGTGCCGAGCCGCATCACCGCCGTATCCGCCAAGAAGCAGCGCGAGCTGTCCAAGGCGATCAAGCGCGCACGCCACATCGGCCTGCTGCCCTACATCGTCAAGTAAGGAGGGCCTGACCCATGGACATCATCCTCCTGGAACGTATCGAGAAGCTCGGCACCATCGGTGACGTGGTTTCCGTCAAGGACGGCTACGCCCGCAACTTCCTGCTCCCGAACAAGAAGGCCCTTCGCGCCAATGCGGCGAACAAGAAGGTCTTCGAAGCCAATCGCGAGCGTCTGGAAGCCGAGAACGCCGAGCGCCGCACCGAAGCCGAAAAGGCCGGTGAGAAGGTTGCCGGCACCGAGATCGTGCTGATCCGCGCGTCGTCGAACGCCGGCCAGCTGTACGGTTCGGTCAACGTTCGCGACATCACCGCGGCCCTCAATGAAAAGGGCCACGACATCGACAAGAAGCAGGTCATCCTGAGCGCGCCGATCAAGACCATCGGCATGTTCGACGTGACCATCGCGCTGCACCCCGAGGTGCATGTGACGATCAAGGCCAATGTCGCCCGCTCGGACGACGAAGCCTCGCTTCAGTCGGAAGGCGTCGACGTGCTGGCCGCGATGTTCGAGGAAGAAGCCGCCGAACAGACCGGCTTCACCGAAGAGCGCGACCCCAATGCAGAGCCTGGCGAGTTCGCCGATGCCGACGCAGAGGGCGAAGCCGCCGAGGGCGAGGACGAAGAGCAGGCCTGATCGGCCTCTCTGCCGTCTTGACGAGTATCAGGAAGGGCGCGGACGGCTTGGCTGTCCGCGCCCTTTTTGCAGGAATATCGTCCGCAACCGCGATCCTGCCTTTGAAATGTCAGATTCGGGGCGCTAGCTGTTGTCGATGAACACGCCCGACGACATCATTGCCGAACTGACCCGGCTGTACGACACCGCGCGCCAGACCCTGCGCGAGGACATGATCGCCTATGCCGCGGACGGCACCCTGCCCGACCGGTCGCGCCGCAACGACGGGTCCTATGCCTATCCGCAGCTGCGCTTGCGCTATTCGGGCAGCAGCAAGCCTTCGGAGGTCAGCCGGTCCTTCGCGCGGCTGACGCGGCCGGGACGCTATCAGACCACGATCACCCGCCCCCGCCTGTTCGCCCCCTATCTGCGCGAGCAATTGTCGCTGATCATGGAGGATCACGAGATCGAGGTCGGGGTCAGTCCCTCGCGGCAGGAAATCCCGTTTCCCTATGTGCTCGACGGCCCATGGTCTGGCGAGGGGGCAGCGACCGACCTTGCCAGCGTGTCGCCGCGCGAGCTGGCGCATCATTTCCCGGCGACCGAACTGGCGCTGATCGGGGACGAGATTGCCGACGGCGTCGATGTCGTCGCGCAGGACGATCCGATGCCGCTGTCGCTGTTCGACGGGCTGCGCACCGATTTCAGCCTGGCGCGGCTGCAGCATTACACCGGCACCAATCCCGAACATGTGCAGCGTTTCGTGCTGTTCACCAATTATCACCGCTATGTCGACGAATTCGTCGACTGGGCGGCGCAGCAGCTGGACGGACAGAATTTCACCGCGCTGTCGGGTGCGGGCGGGCTCTATCTGGACCAAAGGCGCGACAATGCCCGCAGCCTGCTGTCGGACACCGCCTGGCGGCGGCACCAGATGCCCGCCTATCACCTGATCGCGCCTGGCGGCGACGGGATCACGCTGGTCAATATCGGTGTCGGCCCTTCCAACGCCAAGACGATCACCGACCATCTGGCGGTGATGCGGCCCGAGGCGTGGTTGATGATCGGCCATTGCGGCGGGCTGCGCGACAGCCAGAAGATCGGCGATTACGTGCTGGCCCACGCCTATCTGCGCGACGATCACGTGCTCGACAGCGTGCTTCCGCCCGAGATCCCCCTGCCTGCCATTGCCGAGGTGCAGCAGGCCATGGCCAGGGCGGCGGAGGAGATCAGCGGGACCGAGGGCGTGGATCTGAAGCGCCGCATGCGTACCGGCACCGTCGTCACGACCGACGACCGCAACTGGGAACTGCAGGTCGGCAAGACCGGCCACCGCCTGTCGCTGTCGCGCGCGGTCGGGATCGACATGGAAAGCGCCACCATCGCGGCGCAGGGTTACCGCTTCCGCGTCCCCTACGGCACGCTGCTATGCGTGTCGGACAAGCCGCTGCATGGCGAGCTGAAGCTGCCGGGACAGGCCAACCGCTTTTACGAGCAGGCCATTGCGGGCCATCTGCAGATCGGCATCCGAAGCTGCGAATTGCTGAAGGCCGAGGGCGAACGCCTGCACAGCCGCAAGCTGCGCGCGTTCAACGAGCCGCCGTTCCGCTAGGCTGCGGCGCGATCAGGCGCTGAAGAATTCCGCCAATTCGCGGCCCAGCGCCTTTTCGGTGACGCTGGTCATGTGGGTGCCGGGCATCCATGCGATCCGCGCGTCGGGCAGCGCCTCGGCCAGCGCCTCGGCCGATCCGTTGTCGTCATCCTCGGTCCCGCACAGCACCAGCACCGGCATTTGCGGCACCGACAGCTGCGCCTTGTCGAGCGCCAGCCCGCTGGACGACAGCAGCAGGCGCGCGGCCACGCGGTCGACCTTCATCGATTTCATGAAGGACACCGCGAAGAAATGGTCGTCGCCGCGCTTTGCCGTGTCGAAATTGTCGATGGCGTCGATGAAGAACCCTGCGCGGCGGCGGAAATCGAGCAGGCCTTCCAGACCCATGCCCACCAGCGCCAGCCGCCGCGGCGTCAGCCCCGCGATCGCGCCGCCCAGCACCGTGCGCGCGCCCAGCGAGAATCCGGCGAGGTCATATTCGGCCCCCTCCGCGTCCAGCGCGTAATGGGCGAGCAGATCTTCCAGATCGTTCACCAGCACGCCGGGCGGATAGCAGGCCGGATCGTGCGGCGCTCCGCTTTCGCCATGCGCCCGCAGGTCCGGCATGATCAGGTTGAACCCGGCCTCTGCCAGCGTGCGGGCATGGCCGAACTTGATCCAGTTCATCTCCGCGCTGGAAAACAGCCCGTGGACCAGCACCAGCGTGCGGCCGTTCGGATCGGGCGCATCCATGCGCCACACGGCGAGCTGCGTGCCGTCGCGCGCCTCGATGTCGTCGCGGACGAGATGGATTTCTGAACTGTCGGTCATGCAGCGTGCCTAGCGGCCTTTGCCGCCCGCGCCAATCCCGTTGCCCCTTTCGATCGGCAACCGGCTCGATCGGGAACGGGAGCAGGCATTCAGTCAGGAACCTTCAGCCCCGCCTTGCCCCACGCCTTGATCGCGCTGTCCAGTTCGGTGACCTTCACGCCCGGCAGATGGCTGGTGTCCTCCCACGCGGCATGTTTGCTCTCGATCCCGCAGTTCGAGGTGGGCACGAAAAAGGCGGGATCGTCGAAGCTGCCGACGGTCAGGTCCAGATATTGGCTGCCGAGAAAGCCGAAACCCAGCGGCGTCCCGCATTTTGCGCAGAACGGACGATGCGCGATGGGAGAGCTTTCATACCATTGCGGCTCGCCAGTCCAGACAAGGCCGGTGGTATCGACGTTCTTGAACGCGATCGACACGCCGCCGGTCGCCTTCTGGCACATGCGGCAGTGGCACAGATAGGCCTCGTTGTCAGAGACCTCGACGCGATAGCGGACCGCGCCGCATTGGCAGCCGCCCTCCATCACATGGCTTCCGGTGATGGAGGGGGCTGCCATGGACCATCAGCCCTTCTTGAGGTGCCGGCGGCCCAACAATTCCGCGATTTGCACCGCGTTCAATGCGGCGCCCTTACGCAGATTGTCCGACACGCACCAGAGCGCGAGGCCGTTATCAACCGTCGAATCCTCACGAACGCGGCTGATATAGGTGGCATAATCGCCCACGCATTCGACGGGTGTGACATATCCGCCATCCTCGCGCTTATCGACCAGCATGATGCCGGGCGCCTCGCGCAGGATGTCCTGGGCCTGCTCGGCGGTGATCTCGTTCTCGAACTCGATGTTGATCGATTCCGAATGGCCGACGAACACGGGCACGCGCACGCAAGTGGCCTGCACCTTGACCTTGGGGTCGAGGATCTTCTTGGTCTCGGCGACCATCTTCCACTCTTCCTTGGTGGAGCCGTCGTCGAGGAACACGTCGATGTGCGGGATCACGTTGAAGGCGATCTGCTTGGTGAACTTGGCCGGTTCGGGCTTGTCGCCGACGAAGATCGCGCGGCTCTGTTCGAACAGCTCGTCCATGCCCTGCTTGCCCGCGCCCGACACCGACTGATAGGTCGAGACGACGACGCGCTTGATCTTGGCCGCATCGTGCAGCGGCTTCAGAGCGACGACCATCTGCGCGGTCGAGCAGTTCGGGTTCGCGATGATGTTCTTCTTGGTATAGCCGTCGATCGCGTCCGGGTTCACTTCCGGCACGATCAGCGGCACGTCGGGGTCCATGCGGTAAAGCGAGGAATTGTCGATCACCACGCAGCCCGCCGCCGCCGCCTTGGGCGCATATTCGGCCGTGGGGCCGCTGCCCGCCGCGAACAGGGCGATATCATAGCCCGCGAAGTCGAAATGCTCGATATTCTTGCACTTGATCATCTGGCCGGTGTCGCCAATCTCGATCTCGGTCCCGACCGAGCGCGAGGAGGCAACCGCCGCGATCTCGTCATAGGGGAAGGCCCGCTCGGCGAGGATGGCCAGCATCTCGCGTCCGACATTGCCCGTGGCTCCAACGACTGCCACCCGATAACCCATGATATTTGCTTTCTTGTTCGTGAATGATAATTACGCCAATTTCCGCCGCATCAGCCTGCGGAATGCGCGCGGTAGTCAAAGGCGGCACCATGCGCAAGCAATTGCAAATATCAGGGGCGTGAAGCTGGACTTGCGGGCCACCCCAAAAGCACGGCACGCCAAAAGCAAAGGCGGCGCCCGTTCGAAACGGACGCCGCCCTTTTGATCAACCTGTCGCGAACGACGGCAGATCGTCTTGCGACTTACTCCATCGCGGCTTCGGCGTCGTCGCCGGCTTCGCCCATGGCGTCGGCCTGCGCGTCGAGAGCTTCTTCCTGCATCTCGTCGCCCTGGGCTTCTGCCAGATCGGCCTGCTCTTCGAGCGTGTCTTCAGCCGATTCGTACTGCTGCTCGACCAGGTCTTCCTGTGCTTCCTGCTCGCTTTCCGCGCAGGCGCCGAGCGTGGCGAAGGCGGCGGCCGATGCGATAATGGCTACGGTCTTGAACTTCATGAAAATTCCCCTTTTCTCTTCTTGCGGTCTTCAGATCTGCGATACTGGGCAGATTGGGTGACAAGGTCAAATCCTGACCCTGGAATTCTTCGGGAAAATCCCGTCACGGCGCCGAACGAAGCGGGCTCGCTTCCGCCAGGATCACCATGAAGCGGCTGTCATGGTCGTTCCAGCGCTCCAGCGGCGTCCAGCCGCCCGCCAGCAGCAGCGCGGCGGCAGAGCGGCGGCCGTATTTGTGGCTGTTCTCGGTATGGATGGTCTCGCCCGCCTTCATGGTGAAGCTGCGCTCGCACACGGTGAAGGCGATGTCGCGCTGCGCCTCGAGATGCATTTCGACGCGGGCGATATCGTCGTTCCAGACCGCCTTGTGGCGAAACGCATCGACCGGCATCGTGCCGTTCAGCTCGCGGTTGATGCGGGTAAGGAGGTTGAGGTTGAACGCCGCCGTCACGCCCTGTGCGTCGTCATAGGCGGGGATCAACACCTTGCGGCTCTTGATCCGGTCCATCCCGATCAGCAGCAGCGGGGGCTTGTCGGACGGACTGCCCGCGACCAGCGTTTCGCGCATGCCGCGCAGCATGTCGACCGCGGTGCGCGGGACGAGATTGCCGATGGTCGATCCGGGGAAGAAGCCCAGCCGCGGGGCGCCCTCGATCTCTGGCGGCATGGTCACGGGGCGCGTGAAATCGGCCTCGACGGGGTGGATCGGCAGCATGGGGAACTTGTCCGCCAGCCGGTCCGCCGACGAGCGGAGGAATTCGCCCGAAATGTCGATCGGCACATAGGCCGCCGGATCGATCGCCTTCAGCAGCAGCGGCGTCTTGGCCGAACTGCCCGATCCGAATTCGACCACGGCCCGCCCCGCGCCGATGCAGCGGCGGAAATCGCCTCCATGGGCGCGCAGGATCTCTTTCTCGGCCCGCGTCGGGTAATATTCGGGGAGCCGCGTGATGTCCTCAAACAATTCGGATCCGCGCTCGTCATAGAACCAGCGCGCCGGGACCGCCTTTTGCGGTTCCGACAGGCCGGTCAGGACATCGCGCCGGAACGCATTGTCGATCCCCGCCTCATCCTCGTCAACGATGCGCAGCGCCTGCTGAACCGTCATGGCACTCTCCCTAGATGTCTTGTGCCAATCGCAGGCCGGTGAACTGCCAGCGCTGGTGGGGGTAGAAGAAATTGCGATAGCTGGGGCGCGAATGGCCGCGCGCGGTGGCGCAGCTTGCGCCCTTGAGCACGAACTGCCCGCTCATGAACTTGCCGTTGTATTCGCCGACCGCGCCGGGCGCAGCGGTAAAGCCGGGATGCGGCAGATAGGCCGAGCGCGTCCATTGCCAGCAGCTTCCGAACAGTTCGGGTGTCGCGGCAGGCTGGGCCGCCTGCGCCTCGTCCATTTGCTGGCCTGCCGCCGGATCGGCATCCGCGGCGGCGACTTCCCATTCGGCTTCGGTCGGCAGGCGCTTGCCCGCCCATGAGGCAAAGGCGTCGGCCTCATAATAGGAGATATGCGTGACGGGCGCGTCGGGATCGCGTGGCTGCCATCCGGCCAGCGTGAAATGACCGTCGCCATGCCAATAGAGCGGCGCCTCGATCCCCTCACCGTTTACCCATGCCCAGCCGTCGGACAGCCAGAGCGAGGCATCGCGATAGCCGCCGTCGGCGATGAACGCCGCCCATTCGGCATTGGTGACAAGGCCGCGCGACAGGCGGAACGGTTCGAGCAGGACGCGGTGGCGCGGACCTTCGCAATCGAAGCAGAAGCGTGCGCCTTCGCAATCCTGCCCGATGCGTGCGATGCCGCCCTGATGCTCGATCCAGCCCTCGCCCTTGTGCTGCGGCATGTCGGGCAGTTCCTTGAACATCGCCGGGCCGAGCGGGTTCTGGAACAGCGCATGCTTGATGTCGGTCAGCAGCAATTCCTGATGCTGCTGCTCATGCGCGATGCCCAGCGCAATCAGCGGGGCGCAATCCTCGCGGTCTAGCAGCACCTCCATCGCGTCGTCGATGGCGCGGCGAAAGGCGACGATCTCGTCCAGCGTCGGGCGCGACAGCATGCCGCGCGAAAAGCGGGCGATGCGCTGGCCCTCGGCCTCGTAATAGGAATTGAAGAGAAACGGGTAGCGATCGTCGAACAGCCGGTAATCGGGCAGATGATCGCGCAGCAGGAAGGTTTCGAAGAACCAGCTGGTATGCGCCAGATGCCATTTGGCGGGGCTGGCATCCTCCATCGACTGGATGGTCGCATCGGCATCGGAAAGCCGCGCTGCCAGATCGAGGCTGAGCCGGCGGGTGGCCCGAAACTGTCCCGCAAGCGGGGGTTTCGGCCGGTCCGAAGGCTTGTCGGCACCGGTCTGCGCGGAACGAACGGCAACATCCATGAACCGAAAATGCGCGAGGCGGGTTATGGTGCCCGCCCCGAGCAAATTAACTTTACCTCGAAGCGAGGCGCCGAGTCAGGCCGCGTCGCGGCGGGCCATGACTTCGGCGTTCAGTTCCTCGGCCAGCAGGAAGGCCAGTTCGATCGACTGCGCGGCGTTGAGGCGCGGATCGCAATGGGTGCGATAGCGCGCCGACAGCAAATCATCGGTGATCGCGACCGCGCCGCCGGTGCATTCGGTGACGTCCTGCCCGGTCATCTCGACATGGATGCCGCCGGCATGCGTGCCCTCGGCCCGGTGGACCGCGAAGAAGCCCTTCACCTCGGACAGGATACGGTCGAACGGACGCGTCTTGAAGCCGCTGTCGGTCTTGATGACATTGCCATGCATCGGGTCGCACGACCACACCACCGGATGGCCCTCGCGCTTGACCGCGCGGACCAGCGGGGCAAGGCCTGCCTCCACCTTCTCGTGCCCAAAGCGGCTGATCAGCGTGATCCGCCCGGCCTGGCGCCCGGGGTTCAGCGTGTCGAGCATCGACAGCAGCGCGTCGGGCGACAGGCTGGGTCCGCATTTCATGCCGATGGGATTGCCGACGCCGCGCAGGAACTCGACATGGGCCGACCCTTCGAAACGGGTGCGGTCGCCGATCCACAGCATGTGCGCGCTGGTGTCGTACCATTCGCCGGTCAGCGAATCGCGGCGGGTCATCGCCTGCTCGTAGGGGAGCAGCAGCGCCTCGTGGCTGGTGTAGAAATTGGTGCCCTGCAGCTGCGGCACGGTCGCCGGATCGACGCCGCAGGCCTCCATGAAGTCCAGCGCCTCGCTGATGCGGTCCGCCGTCTGGGCGAAACGCGTGCCCCACGGGGACCGGTCCATGAAATCCAGCGTCCACTGGTGCACCTGCCGCAGGTTCGCATAACCGCCACCCGCGAAGGCGCGCAGCAGGTTCAGCGTGGCCGCGGCCTGACTATAGGCGCGGATCATGCGTTCGGGATCGGGCTTGCGGCCCTCCGCCTCGAACGCGATGTCGTTGATGTTGTCGCCGAAATAGCTGGGAAGCTCGACGCCGTCCTTGACCTCGACATCGCTGGAACGAGGCTTGGCGAACTGGCCCGCCATGCGGCCGACCTTCACCACCTTCTGCTTGCTGGCGAAGGTCAGCACCACCGCCATCTGCAGGATCACGCGGAACGTGTCGCGGATATTGTCGGGATGGAATTCGGCGAAGCTCTCGGCGCAGTCGCCGCCTTGCAGCAGGAAGCCCTTGCCCTGCGACACCTCGCCAAGCTCGGCCTTGAGCGCGCGTGCCTCGCCCGCGAAGACGAGCGGGGGAAACCGGGTCAGCCTGTGCTCCGCATCGGCCAGCGCCGCTGCGTCCGCATAGGCGGGAAGATGCTTTGCTTCCTGCGATTTCCAGCTTTCGGGGCTCCAGTCCGCCGTCTTGTTCACTTCGTCACTCCATCGCCTGCCGGACCGCCCTGCTGGGGTGCCGCGGCAGTTTCTCACTCCATCCGAAATGTCGGAATAGGGCCGCCCTTACCCCCGAGGGGGGCGCAATGCAAAGGTTTCAGCCGCAACCATCAGCGCGATGCAGCGGCCTCCGCCGTGCCATTGCCTGCCCTTGCCGTCGCACCGGGCACGATCTCCACCCGCATGGCGTCGCCGGTGAGGAAACGCTGCGCCAGCGCCTGCATCTCTTCGGGCGTGACCTGCGAATAGTCGCGGATAATGGTGCGGATCTGGTCGATCCGGCGCGGATCGCGCGAGGCGCCGCCCAGTTCGCTCAGCCAGAAGCCGTTGCCGCTCGACACGCGCTCGATATAGGTGCGCAGCGGCTCGGTGACGCGGGCGATTTCCTCCGCGCTGGGCGGATTGGTCGCGAGATCCTCGGCAATGCTGGTCGCGGTGTCGAAGAACACCTGCACCTCGTCTGGCTCGACCTGCGCCATGGCGATGATCGACCCGCCGGTTTCGCGGTCGAGCGGCCAGCGCGAGGCGACATTGGGCGAATAGCTGGCGCCCAGCTTTTCGCGCATCGCGTCGAACAGCCGGTTGGAGAAGATCTGCGTCAGCACCTGCGTCTTGCGAGACAGGGTTACGTCGTCGCGTCCGCCGCCGGTCGGCCATGCGACCACCGCCGCCGCCTCGTCCGCGTCGCCGCGGTGCGTAAGGACGAAAGGTTCGCCGCCGGTCTGCGGCGCGGTGGACAATTGCGGCAGAGCGGCAGCCGGTTCGCGCGGAGCCAGCGCGCCGAAGGTCTTCTCCAGCGCGGCGATGCCTTGCTCGCGGGTGAAATCGCCGAAGATCTCGACCTGCACGGGGCCGCTTGCGAGGACCGGCGCCCAGGTTTCCTTGAAGTCCTCCGCGCTGACGGCCTGCAATTCGTAAGGCGTCGGTGCCTCGAACCGCGGGTCCTTGCCGCGCAGCAGATATTCGAAATCGCGGTTGAGCACGCCCGACGGGCTGGCGGCATAGGAATCGTAGCTGATCGACAGCCCCGCCTTGGCGCGTTCCAGCGGCGCGGTGTCCCAGCGCGGATCGGCCAGCTTGGCCGCGAACAGATAGAGCTGATCCTCAAGGTCCGCGGCACGCGTTTCGCCCGCGAAGACGAAATCGCTGTCCTCGATCGAGAATTGCAGCCCCATCTTGCGGCCCGTGGTAATGCGGTCGAGCGCGTCCTGATCGAGCTCGCCAATGCCCGATCCCATCAGCGCAACCTCGCCCAGCGCGATCTCGGCATTGTCTTCGGCACCGAACGCGCCATAGCCCGCGCCGAAACGCACGCGCACGCTGACGCGGCCAGGTTCGGCGGTGCTGGGCCAGATCATCGCGGTGACGCCGTTCGACAGGCGAAGCAGTTCGATCTCGAACAATCCGGTCGCGGCCTGCGCCTCCACCGTGCCGGGCGTGCCGAGCGAGGGGAGTTCGTCGAACGAGATCGCCTCGCCCGTGACGCGGGCCGAATTGTCGGCCTCCACCGGCTGCAGCAGCGCGGCGCGGAAGGCGGCCTCGTTCGCTTCGCTGGCGTCGGGCACGCTCATCAATCCGCGCACGACATCGCCGCTGAACAGCTGCTTCGTGTGAATCAGGATCACCTCGGGCGTCAGCTTGGGCTTCATGCCTTCGAACACGTCCAGCACCACTTCGGGCGCGGCGACGGTTTCGCGGATATTGATCGCCTCGACCACATTGTCGACAAGATCCGAGGCCTGCTGCACGTCGCGGGTTTCCACCCCGACACGGAACGCGTTCTCGAACTCCGCCGCTTCGCGGTCGATCTCTTCCTGCGTGGGCGGGTTTTCGATCGCGTCCTTGATCACCGCGCGCACGTCCAGCAGCGCACCCTTCCAGTCGGCCCCCAGCGGGGTGATCGACACGAAGGTCGCATCGGTCGAGCGGTTGAGATCGTCCTGCGCCACCGAGGCGGCAAGGAAGCTGCCACCGCCGCGCGCCGCCGATTCCAGCCGGCGATTGATGATCGACATGGCCAGCTGATCGGTTAGCAGCCCTTCGTTATAGACGATGGTGTCGACCACCGGACGCCACGGCCGCATCACCGCATAGCCGATGTTGCGCGGCAGGTCGGGTTCGACGATCACGCTGACCTTGTCGACCGGCGCCAGCGCGCCCGGCGCGGTCTGCGCGTTCGGGCCGGGCACCGGATCGCCGAAGGGCGGCGCAGGAGTTGCCGTGCCATCGGCCTTCCAGCCGCCGAACGCGGTCTTGACCGCCTGTTCCAGCACCGCAGTGGGGAAGTCGCCCGCGACCACGATGATCGTGTTGTCGGGGCGGTACCAGCGGTCGTAGAACGCCTTTACCGACTTGCCGTCCGCGGCCTGCAAGGTCTCGACCGTGCCGATCGGCAGGCGTTCGGCGATGCGCTGGCCCGCGAAATAGGTCTGCTGCGTGGCCTCGGAAATACGGCGCCCCGCCGCGCCGCGCTCGCGCCGTTCGGCGAGCACGATGGGCAATTCGGTCTGGACATTGGCGTCGTTCAGCACCGGCCCCGTCACCATGCCCGACAGCAGCTTGAACACTTCGCCCAGCTTGGCCTGATCGACATCGGGAACGTCGACATTGAACACGGTCTGGGTGGGCGAGGTGAACGCGCCCGTGTCCGCGCCGATCGTGGTGCCCAGTTCGCGCCAGCGTTCGATGGCCTGCCCGTTGGCAAGATACTTGGATTCGCGGAACACCAGATGTTCGAGCAGGTGCGCATAGCCGCGCTCGCTGTCCGCCTCGTGGATCGAACCGGCGTCGACCGCCACGCGGACGGAGACCTGATTGGCGGGAATGTCGTTCTGCCTGACCGCATAGCGCAGCCCGTTGTCCAGCTCGCCGAACACCCATTCCTCGTCCACCGGGATGTCGCTGCCGCGATAGAGCCATGGGCGGTCCTGCTCGACCTGCGGCCAGTCGCGCTTCGCCTCGGCAGAAGGAGCGGGCTGGGCCGCCGCGGGCGTCGCGACGAGGACCGAAGTGCTGGCAAGAAGGGCGGAAAGCGCGGCGATGAGCGCCTGGCGGGAATGCAATTTCATGTTGCCTGTATAGGAACGGCGGCCATGAAGCGCCAGTGAATGCGGCGAATTCCCGCCCCTTTGCGCGCAGCCGCATAGGCCAGCTTGCCGATGCGCAAGCAATCACAGCTTGAACGCGCCGCCGCTTCGCCTAAATCGGCCCCATGTATATAGAGACCGAAACCACCCCCAATCCCGCCACGCTGAAATTCCTGCCCGGGCGGCAGGTGATGGCATCGGGCACGCGCGATTTCGCCGATCCCGAAAGCGCGGAAATATCCCCGCTGGCATCGGCGCTGTTTTCGCTGGGCGACGTGACGGGCGTGTTCTTCGGGTCCGACTTCGTGTCCGTCACCGCGGCGCAGGGCACCGACTGGGCCGCGCTGAAGCCGCAGGTGGTGGCGGTGCTGCTCGACCATTTCGTGTCGGAAGCGCCCCTGTTCGCGGGCGGCGATGCCGCCGGTTTCGCGGTTCCTGCCGAGGACGAGACCATCGAGGACAGCCCCGAGGACGCCGACGTGATCGCGCAGATCCGCGAGCTGATCGAAACCCGCGTGCGTCCTGCCGTGGCGGGCGATGGCGGCGATATCGTCTATCGCGGTTTCCGCGAGGGCGTAGTCTTCCTGCAGATGCAGGGCGCCTGTTCGGGCTGTCCCTCCTCGACAGCGACGCTGAAGCAGGGCATCGAGGGTCTGCTGAAACATTACGTCCCCGAAGTGACCGAGGTTCGCGCGGCCTGATCCGGCCTTTCGCGGCCCCGATCCGACGGGTCGGCTGAAAAGGACCTGCCTCGACGTGCGCACGCTCGTCATCGATTGCGCGACCGAGAATTGCTCCGCCGCCCTGTTCGAGGGCGGGGGCGACGATCTGTGCCTGATCGAGGGATATTGCGAGACTCTGGGGCGCGGCCATGCCGAACGGCTGGTGCCGATGATCGGCGAACTGCCCGGCGGCGGGCGCGCAGAGCGGATCGCGGTGTCGACCGGTCCGGGCAGCTTTACCGGCATTCGCGTGGGGCTGGCGGCGGCGAAGGCGCTGGCGCTGGCTTGGGATGCGCAATTGCTGGGCTATCCGACGCTGGCGCTGATCGCGGCGCAGGCACAGGCAGAGACAAATGCGTCATGCGTCGGCGTGGTCAGCAATGCCGGGCACGGCGAATGGTTCGTCCAGTCGTTCGGCGCCGATGGCCTGCCGCAGGGCGAGGCTCGCTCGCTCAGCCCGCAGGACGCGGTACAGGCGCTGACCGCCGAGGTGGTGGCGGGCAGCCGGGCGGAGGCTTTCACCGAATTGCGCGGCGATGGCCGGGCGCTGGCGATCATGCCCGACGCGCGCGCATTCGCCGCGCTGCCCCCCGCATTGCTGACGCCCGATCCGCGCCCGGCCTATGGCCGCCGCCCGGACGCCGCCCTTCCGAACAAGAACGGCGCGGGCCGGCGAATGGCCCCGGCAGCCCCGATGCAGGAACACACGACGCGGGCGGGCACGACGCAGGCGGGCTGATGGCCGAACAGCATGTTATCGACGCGATCATGCGGGTCATGGAGGCCGCCTTCGACCCGGTCTATGGCGAGGCCTGGACCCGCTCCCAATTGCTTGGCGCGCTTGTCCTGCCCGATACGCGCTATGTGCTGATCGATGAGGACGGCAATCTCGTTCCAGGCAACTTCGACAGGATCGCGGGCTTTGCCTTGCTGCGCCGCGTATTGGACGAGGAAGAACTGCTGCTGATCGCGGTCAGGCCCGAATCGCGCGCCAGGGGACTTGGCGGCAGGCTGATCGAACGTGCCGTTGAAACGGCGGCTGACCTTGGCTGTTCGAAGATCTTTCTTGAAATGCGGGACGACAATCCGGCGCGTCACCTATATCACGCGCACGGTTTCAGGCCGGTCGGCATCAGGCGCGATTATTATTCAGGTCGTGACGGCAAAAGGCGTAATGCGATAACTTTCATGCGCGCGATTAACCATCTTTAGCGCGTTTGTTCGCAGCCCGTCGTTTTTCGTCTTTTGGGCGCCACGCATATTCGCAGGTCTAATACCAACCTGCACTGATCAGAACCTACGGGCCCATTTGCGG
>CEOS01145396.1_pt1 | contig 40956 bp, 47 predicted proteins | sample 530601 | NCBI WGS metagenome assembly CEOS01 (sample SAMEA2620666, study PRJEB7988) | marine metagenome | biome: marine biome (ENVO:00000447); feature: mesopelagic zone (ENVO:00000213); material: "saline water (ENVO:00002010), including plankton (ENVO:xxxxxxxx)" | depth 1000 m
CATCCGAGCCGCAGCCGCAAGATGCGCAGCTTCCTCGACCAGTAACTTCGGTTACGGCCATTTACGCAAGGCCCCGCGTGGTAATTCCATGCGGGGCCTTTTGTCATATGCGCCGGGCCGGACGCTGATATGCGCGCTTTATTGGCCAAAACCCCGATTGCGGTGGTCAATTGCGCGCGTTCACATTATGCGCGTCGCAAACACCCGAGTCTCAAAACTGACACAGGCCGCTCATGCGCATTGCCATCGCTTCCGATCACGCCGGTTTCGACCTGAAGCAGGATATTGCCCGCTGGCTTGCGGATGAAGGCCACGTCGTGACCGACTGCGGTCCGCAGAGCAATGCGCGGGTCGATTATCCCGACTTCGGATACAAGCTGGCCCTGGCCGTCACCGGCGGCGCGAGTGATTTCGGCATCGCCATCTGCGGATCGGGAATCGGCATCTCGATCGCAGTAAACCGTCATCCGAAAATGCGCTGCGCTCTGGTGAACGAGCCGCTGTCCGCGATGCTGGCGCGCGAGCATAATGACGCGAATGCCATTGCGCTGGGTGCACGGCTGGTCGGCATCGACATGGCTAAAGCCTGCATCGCCGCCTTCATGGTCGGCCGTTTCGAAGGCGGCCGTCACGAGGGCCGCGTCGACAAGCTTTCCTCGCCCCCCTTCGTGCCCCAGACAGTTTCCTGATCAAGAATAAGCGTGAAAGAGACATCATGACCGTCGACACCGCGATCCGCAGCACCGGATTCTTCACCGATGACCTTGCCGCGTCGGACCCCGCCGTCGCCAAGGCCATCAATCATGAGCTGAAGCGCGAGCGCAAGCAGATCGAACTGATCGCGAGCGAGAACATCGTCTCCAAGGCGGTCCTTGCCGCGCAGGGTTCGGTGTTCACGAACAAATATGCCGAAGGCTATCCCGGCCGCCGCTATTACCAGGGCTGCGAACCGTCCGACGCGGTGGAGCAGCTTGCCATCGACCGCGCGAAGGAATTGTTCGGCTGCGAATTCGCCAATGTGCAGCCGCATTCGGGCGCGCAGGCCAATGGCGCGGTTCTGCTGGCGACAGTCAAGCCGGGCGATACGATTCTGGGCATGAGCCTCGATGCGGGCGGGCATTTGACGCATGGCGCACGCGCCGCGCTTTCGGGCAAATGGTTCAACGCCGTGCAATATGGCGTGACCAGGGACACGCACCAGATAGATTACGACGAGGTGGAGCGTCTTGCCAAGGAGCATCAGCCCAAGCTGATCATCGCTGGCGGCAGCGCCTATCCCCGCATCATTGATTTTGCGCGCATGCGCCAGATCGCGGATTCGGTCGACGCGATCTTTCAGGTCGACATGGCGCATTTCGCCGGTCTGGTCGCGGCGGGCATCCACCCCTCGCCCTTCCCCCATGCGCATATCGCCACGACCACCACGCACAAGACTTTGCGCGGCCCGCGCGGCGGCATGATCCTGACCAATGACGAGAAACTGGCGAAGAAGCTGAACTCCGCCGTTTTCCCGGGCCTTCAGGGCGGCCCGCTGATGCACGTGATCGCCGCCAAGGCCGTCGCATTCGGCGAGGCGCTGCGGCCCGAATTCAAGGCCTATAGCCGGCTCGTTGTCGAGAACGCGCAGGTCCTTGCTGCCACGCTTAAAGAGCGCGGCGCGGAAGTCGTGTCCGGCGGCACCGATACCCATCTGGCGCTGATCGACCTGACCCCGCTAGGCGTCACTGGCAAGGACGCGGACGAGGCGCTGGAACGTGCAGGCATCACCTGCAACAAGAACGGCATTCCGTTCGATCCGCTGCCGCCGATGAAGACCAGCGGCATACGCGTCGGCAGCCCCGCGGGCACCACGCGAGGATTCGGGCCCGAGGAATTCCGCGAGATCGGCCATATGGTCGCCGATGTGCTCGACGGTCTGGCAAAATGCGGCGAAGCCGGCGACGCGCAGGTGGAACAGAACGTCCGCGCGCGCGTCGAGGCCCTGTGCGATCGATTCCCGATCTACGAGGACTAAGGAGCCCATCATGAGCGAACCCGGCGGCATCAAGGATTACTGGAACGGCCTTTCGCCCGAAGCGCAGAAAGCGGCGAAATGGGGTGCGGTTGGCGCTGTTATCGCGATCCCCGTGCCTTTCGTCGGACCCATCATCGGCGGCATCGTCGGCGGCGGGCTGGGTTACGCCAAGGCCAAGGGCAAGATCTGAAGGTCATGATTTAAGTGCGTTGCCCGTTCTGTGCGAATGAATCGAGCCAGGTAAAGGACAGCCGGCCGGCGGAAGATGGCAGCGCCATCCGCCGGCGGCGCCAGTGCGAGGGCTGCGGCGCACGCTTTACGACGTTTGAGCGTATTCAGCTGCGCGAGGTCACGGTCCTCAAGTCGGGTGGAACGGGCGATGAGATTCGCCGCGAGCCGTTCGACAGGGCAAAGCTGGAACATGCGGTTCGCCTGGCCTGCCGCAAACGAGCCATCTCGCACGAGCAGATCGATCGGTTGGTTTCGGGCGTTCAGCGTCAGCTGGAAACGCGCGGCGACAGCGAAATCCCCTCGGCCGTAATTGGCGAGCTGGTGATGGAGGGGCTGCGCCAGCTCGATTCGGTGGCTTATATCCGCTTTGCCAGCGTCTACCGCGAATTCAGCGAAGCCAGTGACTTCGAGCAATTCGCCAGCACGGTGCGCGATGTCGCCGCCGAATAGCAATCCGGTCATCGTTCTGGTCCGTCCGCAACTGGGCGAGAATATCGGCAAGGCCGCGCGCGCCATGCTGAATTTCGGACTGACCGAGATGCGCCTTGTCGCCCCGCGCGACGGATGGCCCAATCCATCCGCCGGCCCGGCGGCGTCGGGTGCTGATATCGTTCTGGAACAGGCGCGGGTTTACGACAGCGTGGCCGATGCGGTCGCCGATTGCGCGCATGTCCATGCGACCACCGTGCGCAAACGCGGGGTGACCAAGCCGGTCCTGACGCCGGAGCAGGCGGCGGGCGAGATGGCGAGCATGGCCGGGCGGCATGCGATCCTGTTCGGCCCGGAACGATCGGGTCTGGAAACCGACGACGTGGCGCTCGCCCGGACCATCGTCACGGTGCCCATCAATCCGGAATTCGGTTCGCTCAATCTGGCGCAGGCCGTCATCCTTCTAAGCTATGAATGGTCGAAATCGCAGCATTCGGACGGCGGCATGATGGCCCAGCCGACGAGCGAGGAGATCCTCCCCCCTGCCCCGCAGCAGGAGCTTGACGGCATGATTGCGCAGCTGGAGGGCATGCTTGAACCTTGCGGCTATTTTCGCCCCGAGAGCCGCGCCACAGCCACGCGGCGGACGTTGCGGACCATGCTGACAAAGCCGGCTTGGAACCACCTCGAGATCCGCACCATGCGCGGCGTGTTGAGCGCGCTGGCGAAGGGGCCGCGCCAAGACGGATAGCTGCGCCGCTTACCTGTATTTCGGTTCGTAGAAGGGTCCGCGCAATTTGCCGCACACGGCGGTGGGATAGGCGTCAGTCGCGCAGGCGAATCCATTCCTCGTCTTCATAGGCGATCGACGTTTCCACCAGATCTTCCCAGAAGCGGGCAACCAGCCCTTCCGGAACTTTGTGCCTGCGCGCGGCGGCGACCGCGGCCTCGATCACGGCCTGCTTGCGTTCTTCGTCACGCACCGCTTCGCGATCCTGCTTGATACGGGCGGCCGCGCGCATATAGCCGAAGCGCTGGGCCAGAAGCTCGACCAGGGCCGCATCGACGGTGTCGACGCCTTGGCGCACTTCCTTCATCGTGCGGCAGAGTTCGGGTTCGATTGCCTTTTCCATGGCGCCGCCATTGCCGTGCGCATGGGCGGTTGTCCAGTGCAGGGCGCGCGGTTCATGCGCCGGGGCGTGCCGGACTTGACGCAAGCGCGCATTTCTGCAAATGCGCGCGCTCGCAATAGGCCCCGCACCCCGGTGAAGCGGTGGCCGCGCCAGACATCTATGTCGGGCGGTGCGTGTCCGGGCCACGAAAAACTCGATCGCAATGCGCATCTGGCGCCGCGGTCTGCATATTGAAGGAAAGACTATGTCGAAGCGTAAAGCCTCGAAGCATAAACTTGACCGCCGTATGGGCGAAAACATCTGGGGCCGTCCCAACAGCCCCGTCAACCGTCGTTCCTATGGCCCCGGCCAGCACGGCCAGCGCCGCAAGAGCAAGGTTTCCGACTACGGCCTGCAGCTGCGCGCCAAGCAGAAGCTGAAGGGCTATTACGGCGACGTCACCGAAAAGCAGTTCAAGCGCACCTATCAGGAAGCGTCGCGCATGAAGGGCGATACCAGCCAGAACCTGATCGGCCTGCTGGAACAGCGCCTCGACATGATCGTGTATCGCGCCAAGTTCGCGCCGACCATCTTCGCGGCTCGCCAGATCGTTTCGCATGGCCACATCAAGGTCAATGGCGTGAAGTGCAACATCGCATCACGCCGCTGCTTCGTCGGCGACGTCATCTCGCTGGGCAACAAGGCGCAGGAAATGGCGCTGGTGATCGAAGCGCAGAGCCTGCCCGAGCGTGAAATCCCCGACTATGTCGCGCCCGACGGCACCGACAAGGTGACCTTCACCCGCGTTCCCACGCTGGACGAAGTGCCCTATCCGGTGCGTATGGAACCGAACCTGGTGGTCGAGTTCTACTCGCGCTGATCCATCGGTTCAGACCAGAAAAACAGGGCGGCTTCCTGCGGGAGGCCGCCCTTTTTCGTGGCCTGTCCCGAAATGCGCCAAGCCGTTACAATACGGGCCGAATTGCCGGAACCGGGGCCTTGTTGCGGCATTCATCCGGCATCATGGAATACAGGTTCATCACCCCCAATCGTAAGGGCAAATGGTACCCGACGCTTGAGCTGGCAAAACGCTTTGCCAACAGCATCGGCGCAGGCTTTCTGGATGCGGCGGGCAACTTCGTCGCCTATCGCGATACGATCCTTGAAGAGAGGCGTGCCGCCAAACGGCAGGAACGCGGGCTCAGCCCAAATATTCACGCCTGAAGTCGGCGGCAAAGGCGGCAAACCGGCCCTGCGCAATCGCATCGCGCATCGCCTGCATCAATTGCTGATAGAACGACAGATTATGCTCGGTCATCAGCATCGCGCCCAGAATTTCGCCAGACCGCACAAGATGATGCAGATAGGCGCGTGAGTATTTCCCGCAGGTCGGGCAGGAGCAGCGGCTATCGACCGGCTCTTGATCCTCGGCGAAGCGCGCATTGCGGATGTTGATGGGGCCGTTCCATGTGAATGCCTGCCCGTTGCGGCCCGATCGGCTGGGCAGCACGCAATCGAACATGTCGATGCCGCGTTCGACCGCGCCCACCAGATCGTCCGGCTTGCCCACGCCCATCAAATAGCGGGGCCTGTCATCCGGCAGCTGGCCCGGCGCGAAATCGAGCGTGGCGAACATGGCCTCCTGCCCCTCTCCCACAGCGAGGCCGCCCACGGCATAGCCGTCGAAGCCGATGTCGGTCAGCTTGTCCGCGCTGATCCGGCGCAACTCCTCATCCAGTGCGCCCTGCTGGATCCCGAACAGGGCCGACCGCGCGGCATGTTCGCCGCCGCTGTCGAAACCCTCGCGGCTGCGTTTGGCCCAGCGCATGGACATTTCCATCGAAGCGGCAATCTCGTCGCGTGGACGATCTGCGCGAGGGCATTCGTCGAACGCCATGACGATGTCGCTGCCTAGCAGGCGCTGGATCTCCATGCTGCGTTCGGGCGTCAGCGCATGGCGCGATCCGTCCAGATGGCTCTTGAAGGTCACGCCTTCCTCGGTGATCTTGCGCAGGTCGGACAGGCTCATCACCTGATAGCCGCCGCTGTCGGTCAGGATCGGGCGGTCCCAGCCCATGAAGGCGTGCAGCCCGCCCAGACGCGCGACCCGCTCTGCGCCGGGCCGCAGCATCAGGTGATAGGTATTGCCAAGAATGATCTCTGCGCCCGTACGGCGCACGTCTTCGACCTTCATCGCCTTGACCGTCGCCGCCGTGCCGACCGGCATGAAGGCAGGCGTGCGGATCGTGCCGCGCTGCATGGCAATCTCGCCGGTGCGGGCCCTGCCCTCGCGGGCGTGAATGGTGAACTCGAAGCGCGTCATGCGCGGGCGCTTAGCGGTCTGCGCATCGTTCGTCACCCCGCCATCGGCCTTGCGATGCTGCGAAAACTGATCGACCAGCGTGTTTCGGGCAAAGCGGCGATCGAATGCTCCCATTCGTGCCGCGCTTCGCCGTCGAGGCGGTAAGCCTTACCAGGTTCCAGCGCGAAACTGGTGCGATCAAACCCAGAGGTACGGCGGCGGCGCAAACGCATGGTCGCGGGCGAGCCAAGGGAAAGGCCAGCGACCGTCCCGAACTGGGGCCGGTCGCGGTGCCAGCCGATGACCGCACCCGGCCTGTAGCGGATCAGCAAGGCTTGCTCGTACATGTCCGCCGGGTCGCTAAAGGCCTCCGCGAGCACTTGGCGAATGCGGACCAGCCAGTCGGGCATGGGATCGGCGCGTGAAACGCCGCCCCGCTCAAAATCATAGTGCCAGCCGAAGGATATCGTTTCACGCCGTCCTGTCCAAGGTCCGAAGCGGAACGGTGTCAGCGACAAGGCCTCGATAAGCTTGACGGCTTCGGCCTGTTCATGCGCATCCAGCAGCGGTCCCGACCGGGACAGCCAGGGCACGGCAGGTTCAAGATCGGCAACGTCTGCAAAAAGATCGGGCTGGTGAGGCACGCTGGCGATATGGGCTGTCCGCCCCACCCGCTCAAGGGTCGAGCGGGGCCATCAGCCCTTCCCCAGCGGGACGAACTGGCGCTAAGGGCGGTCAATGGACATCGAACCCTGGCTTCTGATCGTAATGGCCTGCGTGGCCGTGCTTACGGGCTTTCTGGATTCCGTAGCGGGCGGCGGCGGGCTGGTCATGATGCCGGCCCTATTGTTCGCGGGTTTGCCGCCGCAGCTTGCGCTGGGCACCAACAAGTCGCAGTCAATCTTCGCAACGACCATGGCGTTCGTGAACTATGCCCGCGCGGGGCTGGTCGACTGGCGCAAAGAGAAATGGCTGGGGCTGATCGCGCTGGCCGGGGCGGCGGCGGGCTCGCTGCTGGTGCAGCAGGTCTCGACCCGCGCGCTGGAACTGATCGTGCCGCTGCTGCTGGCGGGTGTGGCGCTCTATGTACTGTTATCGCCGCGGATGGACGATACGCAGGCGCACCAGATCCTGACGCGCAAGGGCTATGCGCCCGTCGCTGGCATCATCGGTCTGTATGACGGCTTCTTCGGGCCCGGAACCGGCAGTTTTTTCGCGGCAAGCCAGGTGGGCCTGCGCGGCGAAGGCCTGACCCGCGCTACTGCGCATGCCAAGCTGTTCAACATGATGACCAACATCGCCAGCGTCATCGTGTTTGCCGCGGGCGGGAAGATCGTCTGGGCACTGGGGCTGGCCTGCGCGGCCGGCGCGATGACGGGTTCGTGGATCGGATCGAAATTCGCGGTCAGGCACGGCGCTCAGCTGATCCGCCCATTGCTCGTCGCCGTCAGCCTCGGGCTGACCGCGCGGCTGATCTGGGGATGGTTCAGCGGCTGAACCGGAGCCCGCCTAAAAGTCGTAAATCAGCGAAATGCGCGAAAGCGTGTCGGTCGGCTTGGTATTCTCCGGGGGATCGGTGTCATGCTCGATCCCATAGGAAAGCCGCGCCTTGAGACGCTCTGCAATGCCGGCTTCCAGTCCGGTCAGCGCGGCGAAGGTCGAATTGTCCGAATGCATGAAGGCATTGGCGCTCTCGGTCAGCGTCAGGTTTTCGGCGATGCGCCATTCCAGTTCCACAGCGCCCAGCGCGGCGAGATAGGTGTCGTCCTCGCTCTCCTGCATCGGATCGACAAGGACGGTTCGCCGCCAAGCCGGCCCGCCCTTGAGTTCAAGCCGCAAACCGTCGCGGTCGAAGGGGCGATAGCCGATGCCCGTCGATGCCGAATAGCGTGACGAGAAGCCCTGGATCTCATCCTTTTCATATTGCGCAAGGCCGAAGACAAATGCCTTGGAGGACAGGTCGAAGCTGGGCTCGTAGGACGCAATATAACGCTCTCGCGTGGTGTCGCCGTCCGAGCTTTGAAAGTCGAAACGGGCTGTGACCCTGTGCCGCCAGGTAAGGCCGACGCGATTGGCCTTGAAACCGGCGGTCACGCCGACATCTTGGCTGTTGCCGGTAGAGGCCAGCGCGCCGAATTCGCCATTGCCGGTCCACCCTTCAAGTGGCCCGGCCGTCGCGAGCGACTGGCGCTTGCGCTCCTGCTCGGCGGCGAGGATGCGCTGGCGGTTTTCCTTGAAGCTTGCCTCCAGCCCGTCGAGTTCGGTGCCGCCCGCCGGATAGGTATGGCGCGCGATTTCTATAACAGTCTTCACCTTGTCCGGATCGCCCGTGGCGATGGCGGTTTCGACCATCTCCCGTGCCGCATCGGGCAAGCCGGGCGCTTCCGGCTCGGGTATTTCCGGGCGCGGATATGGCTCGATATAGATGGCTTCCTGGGCGAAAGCCGGGGCCGCCACCGACGATGCCAACAATGCAAGGAAAAGCGCCCGTGATTTCATGACGCAGGCCGGTATCAAATCACTCTCGAAGCCGCCAGCCTGTTTGGAAAATCGTACCGATAATAACGATGCAGATCGTCAGAAACAGCAGGGTCAGTCCCGTCGCGACCGCGATCGACACGTCTGCCTGACCGTAGAACGTCCAGCGCAGGCCGCTGACGAGATAGACGATTGGATTGAAGAGAGCGACTGTCCGCCACGGCTCTGCCAGCATGTCGATCGAATAGAACGTCCCGCCCAGAAAGGTCAGCGGGGTGAGAAGCAGCAGCGGCACCATCTGCAATTTTTCGAACCCGTCGGCCCAAAGCCCAAGGATGAAGCCCAGAAGCGAAAAGGCCGATGCGACCAGCAGGATGAAGAAGAACGCCGCCACAGGATGGGCGATGTGAAAATCGACGAACAGCGTCGCGGTCAGCAGGATGATCGCCGCGAGGATAAGGGATTTCGTCACCGCCGCCCCGACATAGCCGAACAGGGTTTCGGCCACACCGACGGGTGCGGACAGCAATTCATAGATCGAGCCGGTAAAGCGCGGCATATAGATGCCGAAGCTGGCGTTCGACGTGCTCTCCGACAGCATGGTGAGCAGCAGCAGGCCCGGTACGATGAAGGCGCCATAAGGGACGCCCCCGACCTCGTTCATCCGGCCGCCGATGGCCGCGCCAAAGACGATGAAATAGAGGCATGTCGTCAGCACCGGCGAAACCAGCGATCCAAACGCTGTACGTAGAAAGCGCAGAAGCTCGGCACGATAGATCGTGAAGGCGCTAGTCAGATTGAAACTCATGCCGCTTTCGCGCCCTTTTCGTCGACGAGCCGGACGAAAATGTCCTCAAGGCTCGATTCGTGCTGGTCGATGCCGTCGAATTCTATGCCGCCGTTGACGAGAATTCGGGCGATCTCGGCCACCTGCTTTTTGCCCAGACCGCTGCCGTCACCGCCGCGAAACACGATGCTGCGGCCGCCCTCTTCAAGCGTAACCGGATAATCCGCCAAGGCCGCGGGCAAGCTATCGAGCGGCGCGGCAAGCGTGAAACTGGCTTCGGTCCGGCCTAGGCGCTTCATCATCTCGTGCTTATCGTCCACCAGCAGGATACGGCCCTTGCTGATGACCCCGACGCGGTCGGCCATCTCTTCGGCCTCCTCGATGTAATGGGTCGTCAGAATGACCGTCACGCCCTGCTCGCGCAGTCGTCCGATGGTCTGCCACATGTCGCGGCGAAGTTCGACATCAACTCCGGCGGTCGGCTCGTCCAGGAACAAAAGGTCGGGATCGTGGGCAAGTGCCTTGGCGATCAGCACCCGGCGCTTCATCCCGCCCGAAAGGGCACGAAGCTGGGAGTCGCGCTTGTCCCACAATGAAAGGGTCCGCAAGACTTCCTCGATCCGCGCAGGATCCGCAGGCTTGCCAAACAGGCCGCGCGAATAGGCCACCGATCGGTGAACCTTCTCGAAGATGTCGACGGACAGTTCCTGCGGCACCAGGCCAATGCGCGAGCGCATCCGGCGCCAGTCCTTTGCCATGTCGTGGCCAAACGCACTGACGCTGCCGCCGGTAGGCCTCACCATGCCGCAAACCGCGCCAATCAGTGTCGTTTTCCCCGCGCCATTGGGGCCCAGAAGAGCGAAAATCTCTCCCTTGCGGATCTGAAGGTCTACATTGTCGAGAGCGGTTACCGGCGGCGCGTTGCCCCTGCCGGGATAGGTTTTCGACAGGCCGCGAATATCGAGTATGGTGTCCACGAAAGACTGTTTGGGCGCGAGGCCAGCGCTTTTCAAGCCGCCATCCCTATGCGCCGCGTTCGGGCAGCAGCAGCGAACTGTCGCCATAGCTGTAGAAACGATATTCACCGGCAATCGCGTGCGCATAGGCCGATTGCATGACATCCAGCCCCATCAAGGCACTGACCAGCATGAACAGGGTCGATTTGGGCAGGTGGAAATTGGTCATCAAAGCGTCGATGGCGCGGAACCGGTAGCCGGGTGTGATGAAGATCGAGGTATCGCCCTCAAACGGTTGAATTACGCCGTTTTCATCGGCTGCACTTTCCAATAGACGCAGCACCGTCGTTCCAACGGCGACGATCCTTCCCCCGGCCTTTCGCGCTTCGTTCAGGCGGTCGGCGGTCGCCGCGTCTATCCGGCCCCATTCGGCGTGCATGGCATGGTCGTCGGTGTCATCCGCCTTGACCGGCAGAAATGTACCCGCGCCGACATGCAGGGTCAGCGTTTCGCGCGCGATGCCCCTTTGGTCGAGCGCGGCGATCAATTCGGGCGTGAAATGCAGTGCGGCAGTCGGTGCCGCCACCGCGCCGTCGCGTTCTGCGAACATGGTCTGGTAGTCTGTTCGGTCTTGCTCGTCCGTCCCGCGCTTCCCCGCGATATAGGGCGGCAGGGGCATGCGGCCCGCTCGTTCGAGCAGGACCTCGACCGGCTCTTCGCCGCCGAAATGCAGGGTCCAGCTGCCATCCGGCAGCCTGCCTTCCGCAATGGCCATGACATCGGCCGGGAACTGGATCCGGTCTCCTTCGCGCAGACGCTTTCCGTTGCGCACGAAGGCTTGCCAGCGGCGCAGGTCGATCCGCTTGTGCAGGGTGGCGCCAATCGAGGCGCCATCGCCCGCCTCGCCCCCGCGGGGCGGCCTGACACCCTCGAGCTGGGCCGGAATGACGCGCGTGTCGTTGAATACCAGCACATCGCCGGGCGACAGCAACGCGGGAAGATCGCGGACCTGCCGATCGGTCAGCCTTGCGTCCGATCCTTCCACGACAAGCATGCGCGCCGCATCCCGCGGACGCGCAGGGCGCAGCGCTATCCGCTCGTTCGGAAGATCGAAATCGAAGGCATCTACTCGCATCGCGCTCCACTAGTCAGGCGCGATGCGATTGGAAAGCGCTCTCGTTACTCGTCGCTGCCCGAAGCGGCATTGTTCAGCATGTCCGCCGTGATTTCCGCGCCGGGCGCTGGTGCCGATGTCGCGGGCGGAGCCTTGTTCTGGCTGGCCAGCGATGCCTGAACGATCCGCGTCGGGTTCGCGGGCGGTTCGCCGCGGGTAATGGCGTCGACCTTGTCCATGCCCGAGATCACGCGGCCGAAAACGGTGTATTTCCCGTCGATCGCCATGGTCGGATAGAACACGATGAAGAACTGGCTGTTCGCGGAATCTTCCGAATTGCCCATGCGCGCCATCGAAACGGTTCCGCGAAGATGCGGCACGCGGTTGAATTCGGCCTTGAGGTCGGGAAGTTCCGATCCACCGCGCCCCGTGCCGGTGGGATCGCCGGATTGCGCCATGAAACTGTCGATCACGCGGTGGAAGATCACCCCGTCATAGAAACCCTGCTGCGTCAGCGTCTTGATCCGCTCGACATGTTCGGGCGCCCATTCCGGCTTGAGCCGAATGGCCACGCGCCCGCCATTCGACAGGTCGAGCATCCACACATTCTCAGGCTCGACCGAGACATCGGTATTCACGGTCCAATAGGCGGTGCCCATTCCGGCGAAGGGGGCCGGATCGGCCTGAACCGCTTCTTCCGTGACAGCCGCATCGTCAGCCTCGTCCTGCGCGAGCGCCATGCCGCCGGTTGCCAGCACAATGGCGGCGATGCCTGACTTGACCCACAGGCGGGCCGATCGGGAAATAGCGATAGTCATCTGAAATCCTTGCAAACCGTGCAGCCGCTTAGCCTGCACGGGCTGTCAGCGAAATGAATAGAAGGCGGTATTACCTCGTAAGGCGGCCGGTTCAACGATCGCCCTTCAAGCCTTGCCGGGCCACCCGCTCCACGACATCCTCCTTTACCGAAGGGCTGACGAAACGCGAGATATCGCCGCCGAACTGGGCGATTTCCTTGACCAGCCTGGACGCGATTGGCTGAAGCGAAACGTCGGCCATCAGGAAGACCGTCTCGATATCGTCGTTCAGCTGCTGGTTCATGCCTGCCATCTGGTACTCATATTCGAAATCGGCGACCGCGCGCAGGCCCCGCACGATCATCTGCGCGCCCTGCTTTTCGGCAAAATGCATAAGCAGCGCATTGAAGCCGACCACCTCGACATTCTCGACCCCCATGGCCTTCACTTCGCGCTCGACCATTTCCATGCGCTCTTCGGGCGAGAACATCGGGTTTTTCGAAGGGTTAGTGGTAACGCCGATGATCAGCCGGTCGACCAGCTTGGCCCCGCGCCGGATGATGTCGCAATGGCCCAGGGTTATCGGATCGAATGTACCCGGATATATGCCGACCTGTGCTCTTGTGTCGCTCACGTTCCTGCTCCCCGTGTTGTACTGGCCGTATTGTCCTGGCGTCTTTGTCCGCTCAGCGCTGACGTTCGACCACAAATCGCGCGACCGACCGAAGCAGGTCCGCTTCGGCACCATAGGACGACAGATGGCCGATCGCCTGCTCGACAAGGATCCTGGCCTGTTCGCGCGCGCGGTCGGCCCCCAGCAGCGATACGAAGGTGGACTTGCCCGCCTCGGCATCCTTGCGCAGGGCCTTGCCGGCCAGTTCCTCGTCCCCTTCGTGGTCGAGCAGATCGTCCGCGATCTGGAAGGCCAGGCCGATATCATGCGCATAATGGCGCAGCGCGCGCCGTCCTTCGGCAGGTAAATGACCGAGAATGGCGCCCATTTCGACACTCGCCGCCAGCAATGCACCGGTCTTGAGCTGCTGCAGGCGCGTGACGGTCGGCAGGTCGAACTCGCTTTCCTCGGCCACGATATCCATCATCTGGCCGCCTGCCATGCCGTCGGCGCCGCTGACTCGCGCAAGGCAGGATACCAGTTCGGCGCGAACGAACGGATCGGGAATACGCTCGGCTTCGCTCAGTACCTCGAACGCCAGCGCGTGGAGCGAATCGCCGGCGAGGACCGCGGTCGCTTCGTCGAACTGGCGATGGAGTGTTGGCTTGCCGTGGCGCAGGGCGTCATCGTCCATGCAGGGCAGATCGTCGTGGATCAGCGAATAGACATGAATTGCCTCGATCGCGCAGCCGACGCGCACCGCCGTTTCGCGGTCCACGGCCAGCATGCCCGCCGTTGTCACGCACAGCAGCGGACGCATCCGCTTGCCGCCGCCGATTGCGGCATAGCGCATCGCCTCGATCAGCCGCGCCCGCGCGTCCTGCGGCACCGGAAGCAATGCGTCGAAGCAGGTGTCGACGTCATGGGCGATCTGCCGCAGCGCCTCTCCCAGATCGTCGGTGACGAGCGTTTCCGCCATCGTAATCAGGCCGCCGGTTCGTCGAAAGGCCGCGTGCCCGACGCGCGCCCTTCGCTGTCGGCGACGATCGCCTCGATCCGGGCCTGCGCGGCGTCGAGCCGGGCCTGGCAATGCTTCCTGAGCGCCTCGCCCCGTTCGTAGAGCGCAATCGATTCGTCGAGCGCGGCGTCTCCTCCCTCAAGCCGGCGGACGACATCCTCCAGCGCGGAAAGGGCCTGTTCGTAACTCATCTGCGAAATATCGGGTGCTGCGTCGCTCATCGCAGCGTGTTTGGAACGTGGCCGTGACCGGGTCAAGCCATGCAGGGGCAGACTGTCCACGCCGCAGGCGGTGGATGGCGTGCATTTTGCGGATAAAACGGGCTAGCGCCCGCCCGCGCGCCTAGGTAAGGCGCGCGCCATGACCGATGCAATCACCCCCGATGTCGTTGCCGCCCACGGCCTGTCCACCGAGGAATACGAACGTGTCCTGCACGCCCTTGGGCGAGAGCCCAATCTGGTGGAACTGGGCATCTTCTCGGTCATGTGGTCCGAGCATTGCAGCTACAAGTCCAGCCGCCTGCACCTGAAGAAGCTGCCGACCGAGGCGGAGTGGGTGATCTGCGGTCCCGGCGAGAACGCGGGCGTGATCGACATCGGCGACGGCCAGGCCTGCATCTTCAAGATGGAGAGTCACAACCACCCTTCGTATATCGAGCCCTATCAGGGCGCGGCGACGGGGGTTGGCGGTATCCTGCGCGACGTGTTCACCATGGGCGCGCGTCCCGTCGCGAACATGAACGCGCTGCGTTTCGGGCGGCCCGATCATCCGAAGATGAAGCATCTTGTGCAGGGCGTTGTCGCGGGCATCGGCGGATACGGCAATTGCGTCGGCGTGCCGACCGTCGGCGGCGAAACCAATTTCCACAAGGCCTATGACGGCAACATCCTCGTCAATGCGATGACGGTGGGCGTCGCGGACAGCGACCGCATCTTCTATTCCGCCGCGACGGGCGTGGGCAATCCGATCGTCTATGTCGGGTCGAAGACCGGGCGCGACGGTATCCATGGCGCGACTATGGCCAGCGCCGATTTCGGCGAGGACGCGGAAGCGAAACGCCCCACCGTGCAGGTCGGCGATCCGTTCACGGAGAAACTGTTGATCGAGGCCTGCCTTGAACTCATGGCGACCGATGCCATCGTCGCGATCCAGGACATGGGCGCGGCGGGCCTCACCTCGTCCTCGGTCGAGATGGCGACCAATGGCAAGGCGGGCATCAGGCTCGACATGGACAAGGTGCCGTGCCGCGAGGAAGGCATGACGCCTTACGAGATGATGCTGTCGGAATCGCAGGAACGCATGCTGATGGTGCTCAAGCCCGGCAAGGAAGCCATGGCCGAGGCGATCTTCAAAAAGTGGGAGCTGGATTTCGCGGTGATCGGCGAAGTCACCGACACGCGGCACATGGTGCTGGAATTCGGCGGTGATGTGGTGTGCGACATTCCGCTGGGTCCCCTCGCCGCGGACGCGCCGCTGTACGACCGGCCCTATATCGGGCGCGAGGAATATGCCGAATGGGCGGGTATCTCCCCGCTGTCCGACACGCCCGGCACCGATGACGTCGCGGGCGACCTCAAGCGCCTGATCGGATCGCCCGATCTCGCCTCGCGCGCGTGGATCGCGGAGCAATACGATTCGCAGGTCGGCGCCGACACGCTGCAGACCGGCGGAGACGCGGCGGTGGTGCGCGTGCATGGAACGCGCAAGGCGCTGGCGATCAGCACCGATTGCACGCCGCGCTATTGCTATGCCGATCCGCAGGAAGGCGGGCGGCAGGCGATTGCCGAGGCATGGCGCAATATCTGCGCGGTGGGCGCGCTGCCGCTTGCCGTTACCAATTGCCTCAACTTTGCCAATCCGCAGCGGCCCGAGATCATGGCCCAGTTCGTCGGCTGCCTCGAAGGCATGGGCGAAGCGTGCCGCGCGCTCGATTTCCCGATCGTGTCTGGCAATGTGTCGCTTTACAACGAAAGCAAGGCGACCGGCGGCGGCAGTGCCATCCTGCCCACCCCCGCCATCGGCGGCGTCGGGCTGATGCAGGATTACGGCATCATGGCGACGTCTGCCTTCAAGGCGGCGGGCGAGCAGATCGTGGTGATCGGCGGCGAAAGCGGCCATCTGGGCCAGTCGCTATGGCTGCGCGAGATTGCGGGCCGCGAGGAAGGCACGCCCCCGCCCGTGATGCTGGATCTGGAACGCAAGGCGGGCGAGACAGTGCGCCAGCTGATCGCGGACGGCGCGGTTACGGCGGTGCACGACTGTTCTGACGGCGGGCTTGCCGTGGCGCTGGCGGAAATGGCGTTGGCGGGCGGCATCGGCTGCGCGGTCGCCATGCCGGAAGATCGCGCCTCGCTCGCGGCATTCTGGTTCGGCGAGGATCAGGCGCGCTATGTCGTCACCGCCGCCGAAGCCGAACCCATTCTGGAGGCCGCCGAAGCAGCAGGACTCGCGGCTGTGGCTCTGGGCGAAACCGGCGGCGAACGGATCATCTTCCGCTCCGTCTATGGCGAAAGCATGGTGTCGCTGGCCGAAATCAAGGCCGCACACCGCGCCTTTTTCGAGGAATGGATGGAAGGCTGACGCCTCCGGCGGGGAGCCGTTCCCCGCCAGCGGTCACTTGACCCAGTCAGCCTCGGGAATGTCGAACAGCTTCAGCACGCTGGTCAGATCGCCGCGTTCGATCCAGCCATCGGCGGCTGCGCGCGCCTTGGGCTTGGCGTAATAGGCGATGCCGTAATCGGCGGCCTGAATCATCGGGATGTCATTGGCGCCGTCGCCCATGGCAAGGCTATGGTCGCCCTTCCCCAAGCGCTCCATTTCCTGTTCCAGCGTCTTCTTCTTCACCCCGCTGTCGACGATGGCCGCGGCGAGATCGCCGGTCAGCCGCCCATCGGTAACGCCCAGCACATTGCCGACGACGCGCCGGAAGCCCAGCATTTCGGCAACGGGGTCGGCGAAGGAATGGAACCCGCCCGTCACCAGCACCGTGTGGCAGCCGCGCGCGTTCAGCGTTTCGACCAGCGTGTGCGCGCCGGGCATCGGGCGGATGCGATCGGCAAGGCATTGCTGGATGGCGGTTTCGGGTAGGTCCTTGAGCAGGCCGACCCTTTCCTTCAGCGCGCTTTCGAAATCGAGTTCGCCCTGCATGGCGCGTTCGGTGATCGCGGCGATGCGGTCTTTCAGCCCCGCGAAATCGGCCAGCTCGTCGATGCATTCCTGCCCGATCATGGTCGAATCCATATCGGACACAAGCAGGTGCGGGACCACGATCGGTCCTGCCGACAGCAGCAGGTCGGACGGCGCAAAGGCATCGGACAGGATCGCGCGGACCTGCGCCGCATCCCCGCCCGCCATCGAGATCTGCAACACGTCGCCGCAGAAATCGAGCATGGTCGCCTCCGCCACGGGCCAACCCTTGTCCGCCAGCGCGGCACTGGCTGTGTCGAGCGCGCTTTCAAGCGTGGCGTGGTCTGCTATCAGCCGGGCGATGAGCACGGGACAAGTCTCCGAAAAAGCGAGTCAGGCGGGAATGCGCCGCGTCGCGGATAAACCAGGGGTGGCGCTCATCGCAGGGCCGACCGCCAGCGGCAAGAGCGATCTCGCCGTCCGGCTTGCGCTGGCAGCGGCCGAGCGCGGGCAGCCGGCAGTGGTGATCAACGCCGACAGCGCGCAGGTCTATGCCGATTTGAAGATATTGTCCGCCCGCCCTGCCGAGGATGAGATGCAAGGCGTCCCGCACCGGTTGTTCGGCACCTGGGACGGTGCGGCGGCGTGTTCGGCGGCGGAATGGGCAGCGGCGGCGCGCATGGAGATCGATGCAGCGCACGATAACGGCCGATTGCCGATACTGGTCGGCGGTACGGGGCTTTACTTACGGACATTGATCGACGGCATCGCGCCGGTGCCGCAGATCGATCCAGCGGTCCGCGCGCAGGTCCGCGATTTACCCGTGGCCGACGCGCATGCATCGCTGAGCCGCGAGGATCCTGTGGCCGCCGCCCGGCTTTCACCGACCGACACGACGCGCGTCGCGCGCGCTTTGGAGGTCGTCAGGTCGACCGGACAGCCGCTCAGCCATTGGCAGCAGCGGCTGGAAGGCGGGATCGGTGATCGGATCGACTTGCAGGCGCTGGTTTTGCTGCCCAATCGGGAATGGCTTTACGAACGATGCGACCGCCGTTTCGCCCTGATGCTCGAACGCGGAGCCGCCGCCGAGGTCGAAGCTTTGCTGGCGCGCGGGCTGTCACCCGACCTGCCCGTCATGCGGGCCATCGGGGTGCGCGAGATTGCGGCAATGCTTCGCGGCGACATCTCGCCTGAGGAGTGCGCGGAACAGGGCGCGCTCGCCACGCGGCGCTATGCGAAAAGGCAATATACCTGGTTTCGCCACCAGCCTCCGCATGATTGGAAGCGCGCGAATGCCGATGATTACCTTTCCTCGGCAAACAAAGCAACTTTATTACATTATTTTGGGTTGACATGAATGTTTATGTCTCCTAACCCGCCCCGCAAGTTAGGAAGACCTGTACGGGCCCGGCGACCAACACGCTCGGGCCCGTCTCTATCGGGGCTTTCGTTTTGGGCAAGTCTGGACCACAGGTCGGGACGACCCGCCAATCAGGATGATGGAGCGTATTGTGAGCGAGCGCAGCGGCGCAGAGATATTGATCGACAAGCTGGTCGAGCAGGGGGTCGAAGTCGTCTTCGGCTATCCCGGCGGCGCGGTGCTTCCGATCTATGACGCCCTCTTCAACGATGATCGCATCCGTCACATCCTCGTGCGGCACGAAGCGGGCGCGGCCCATGCTGCCGAGGGTTATGCAAGATCGACCGGCAAGCCCGGCGTGGTGCTCGTCACCAGCGGTCCGGGTGCGACCAATGCGGTCACCGGCATCGCCGACGCCTTTCTCGATTCGATTCCGCTGGTCGTGCTGACCGGACAGGTCGCCACCGCGATGATCGGGACCGACGCCTTTCAAGAGGCCGATACCGTCGGCATCACGCGCCACTGCACCAAGCACAACTATCTGGTGAAGGACCCTGCCGATCTTGCCGCCACGATCGACGAGGCGTTTCGCATCGCCACCAGCGGTCGGCCCGGTCCGGTGGTCATCGACATTCCCAAGGACGTGCAGGTCGCCAGCGTCGACGGCAAGCCGCACCAGATGCCAAGCCGCTACAACCCGCCCTTCTCCGGCGACGCGGAAGCCATTGCGCAGGCCATGGACCTGCTGGCAGCGGCCGAAGCGCCGGTTCTCTATACGGGCGGCGGCATCATCAATTCGGGGCCCGAAGCCAGCGCACTGCTGCGCGAACTGCAGGCCTTGTGCGGTGCGCCCGTCACCTCGACGCTGATGGGTCTGGGTGCCTTCCCCGCCGATCATGACGACTGGCTGGGCATGCTGGGCATGCATGGCACGTGGGAAGCGAACCACGCGATGAACCGCGCAGATTTGATCCTGTGCCTCGGCGCGCGTTTCGACGACCGCGTCACCGGCCGGATCGAGGACTTCGCTCCCGACGCGCGCAAGATCCATGTCGATATCGACCGCTCGTCGATCAACAAGACCGTCGCCGTCGACCTGCCGATCATCGGCGACGTCGGAGAGGTGATGCGCCAGATGATCGCGCGCTGGAAGGCGGCGGGGCACGAGGCGAACGAACTGACCGAATGGAAGGCGCGGATCACGGGCTGGAAGGCGCGCCAGTCGCTCGCCTATCCCAAGTCCGAGCAGGAGATCATGCCGCAGTACGCGATCGAGCGTCTGTTCGCGCTCACCCGCGAGCACGATCCGATCATCAGCACCGAGGTTGGCCAGCACCAGATGTGGGCGGCCCAGCATTTCGGCTTTTTCGGGCCCAATAAATGGCTGACCAGCGGCGGTCTGGGCACGATGGGCTATGGCCTTCCTGCCGCCATCGGCGCGCAGATCGGCAATCCCGATGCGCTGGTGATCGACATCGCGGGCGAAGCATCGATCCAGATGAACATCCAGGAACTGGGCACGGCGAGCCAGTACCGCCTCCCGGTCAAGGTGTTCATCCTCAACAACGAATTCATGGGCATGGTCCGCCAGTGGCAGGAACTGACCTATGAATCCCGCTATTCGAACAGCTATTCCGACGCGCTTCCCGATTTCGTGAAGCTGGCGGAGGCTTATGGCTGGAAGGGCATCGTGATCGAGGATCCCGCCGATCTGGATGCGGGCATTCAGGCCATGCTGGATCATGACGGTCCGGTGATCGTCGACTGCCGCGTGGCCAAGCTGGCCAATTGCCTGCCGATGTTCCGTTCGGGCGCATCGCACACCGACATGATGCTCTATGGTGACGAGGCGCCCGCCGCCATCACCGTCAGCGCAGAAGCGAAGGCGTCGGTCTGATGCATATCCAGCACAGGGAACAGGAACGCCACGTCCTGGCCGTCACCGTCGACAACGATCCGGGCATTCTTGCCAAGATCGCTGGGCTGTTCACCGCGCGCGGTTACAACATCGACAGCCTGACCGTCGCCGACATTACCGAGAACCACCGCGTGTCGCGCATCACCATCGTGACGCATGGCCCGCCGCAGGTGATCGACCAGATCCACGCGCAGCTGGACCGGCTGGTCCCGGTGCACAAGGTGGTGGACCTGACCGAACAGGGTCCGCATGTCGAACGCGAGCTTGCGCTGGTCAAGGTATCGGGCCGCGGCGACAACCGGGTCGAGGCGCTGCGGCTGGCCGATGTCTATCGCGCCAAGGTCGTGGATTCGACCACGCAGAGCTTCATCTTCGAGATCACCGGCGCGCCCGAGAAGATCGACAGCTTCATCGCGCTGATGCGCGAGCTGGGGCTGGTCGAGGTCGGTCGCACCGGGATCGTCGGCATGATGCGCGGTCCGGACAGCGCCTGAACGCCAGGCAATACATCCATTCGTTTGCTGCCCCCTCATGCGTTGAAGTGAGGCGGCAGCCCGTATAATCGCCCTGCGTGAATACGCCGGGCTGTAGGGGAACATGAAGTGAAGGTTTATTACGACGCCGATTGCGACATCAATCTGGTCACCGACAAGAAGATCGCCATCGTCGGCTATGGCAGCCAGGGCCACGCCCACGCGCAGAACCTGCGCGACAGCGGGGTGAACGACGTCGCGATCGCGCTCCGCGAAGGCTCGGCCACGCGCAAGAAGGCTGAGGGCGCTGGCTTCAAGGTGATGACCAATTCCGAGGCCGCCGAATGGGCCGACATACTGATGATCCTTGCGCCCGACGAGCATCAGGCGGCGATCTACAACGACGATATCGCGGGCCGGATGAAGCCGGGTTCCGCCCTCGCCTTCGCGCATGGCCTGAACGTCCATTTCGGCCTGATCGAGCCGCCCAAGGACATCGACGTCATCATGATCGCACCCAAGGGCCCCGGCCACACGGTGCGCAGCGAATATCAGCGCGGCGGCGGCGTGCCCTGCCTGATCGCGATCCATCAGGACGCGACCGGCAATGCGCATGATGTGGCGCTCGCCTATGCCAGCGGCGTGGGCGGCGGCCGTTCGGGCATCATCGAAACGAACTTCAAGGAAGAATGCGAAACCGATCTGTTCGGCGAGCAGGCCGTGCTTTGCGGCGGCGTCACCCATCTGATCCAGGCCGGCTTCGAAACGCTGGTCGAGGCGGGCTATGCCCCCGAAATGGCCTATTTCGAGTGTCTGCACGAGACGAAGCTGATCGTCGACCTGCTGTATGAAGGCGGCATCGCCAACATGCGCTACTCGATCTCGAACACTGCCGAATACGGCGACATCAAGACCGGGCCGCGCATCATCACCGACGAGACCAAGGCCGAGATGAAGCGCGTTCTGGCCGACATCCAGTCGGGCCGGTTCGTGAAGGACTTCGTGCTCGACAATCGTGCGGGTCAGCCCGAACTCAAGGCAAGCCGCAAGGCCGCCGAAGCGCACCCGATCGAGCAGACCGGCGCAAAGCTGCGCGCCATGATGCCGTGGATCGGCGCGAACAAGCTGGTCGACAAGGAAAAGAACTGATCCTTCGGCCCTGACGGGCCGCTGACATTATGGACCCGCCGCCCCATCGTGGGCGGCGGGTTTTTTGTTGAGCGATCTCAATCCACTAGGCTGGGTTACATGGCTGTGCCTACTTTTATTGTCCGCATTGATGGCCAAATAGCGGCGCGGACGGTTCGGGAATTGAGGAGATTATAATCATGAATGTGAAGACAAAGCTTGCGGCCTTCGCGATGGCAGGGGCCATTGTTGCCGCCCCCGTATTCGCACAGAACGACGTGCCCGCCCTTCCCGGTCAGGTAGACGTCTCGCGCGTGGCGGCAGGCAGTTATGCCGCCGATCCGCTGCACACGCTGGTCGGCTTTCGCGTCAACCATTTCGGTTTCAACGATTATTTCGGGATTTTCGGCGGCGTGACCGGCACGCTGCAGATCGATCCGGCCAATCCTTCCGCCGCCAGCGTCGACGTGACGATCCCGGTTGCCGATGTCACCGTGGCCGCGCAAGGCCTCAAGGATCATCTGCTGCGTGCCGGTGAGGACGGCGGCGACCCCGATTTCTTCGGTCCCGATCCGGCCGCGGCGCGCTTCACCTCGACTTCGGTGGCGATGACCGGCGACACCAGCGCGAACATCACGGGCAATCTGACGCTGAACGGCGTGACCAAGCCGGTGGTGATCGCCGCCGAGTTCACCGGCGCGGGTGCCAATCCGATGAGCCAGGTCCAGACGCTGGGTTTCGAAGGGCGCACCACGATCAAGCGGTCCGATTTCGGTGTCGACGCCTTCATTCCGCTGGTGTCGGACGAAGTCGAACTGGACATCACGGCGGCATTCGAAAAGCAGTAATCTTGCGCGGATGACGGGCAGCGAGGGGCGATTTGTATCGAAATCGTCCCCGCTGCCCGCGGTCTTTCGCTTTACAAGCGGCGGATGGTGCAGCATAGGCAGCCCCATGAACGCGAAGCCTGGACTACTCCTGCGACTTATCCGCCCCCGGGCGTGAAGCGATGCGTCGTGTCCGCGGCGCCGTCTGCGCCCCGGGGGACACGATCCACTCTGCTGAAGGGCTTGAGGGCCGAACCAGCCAGATCATCGCACAGATCCAGGACGTAAAGCGAACAACCCCATGACTATGCTGCAGAACCCTTCGGCCAAGTACCGGCCGTTTCCGACCGTGCCGCTGGAAAACCGCCAGTGGCCCTCGCGCGTGATCGACAAGGCGCCGCGCTGGCTCTCCACCGATATGCGCGACGGCAACCAGTCGCTGATCGATCCGATGGATGCGGTGAAGAAGAACCGCTTCTTTGACATGCTGGTCAAGGTGGGGCTGAAGGAGATCGAGGTCGGCTTCCCCGCTGCGGGCGCGACCGAGTTCGACTTCATAAAGGGCCTTGTGCGGTCGGGCCGGATTCCAGACGATGTGCTGGTGCAGGTGCTGACCCAAAGCCGCGAGGATCTGATCCGCCGCAGCTTCGAAAGCCTCGAAGGCGCGAAGCAGGCCATCGTCCATGTCTATAACGCGGTCAGCCCGGCGTGGCGCGACATCGTGTTCCGCATGACCAAGGCCGAGGTGCGCGAGATCGCGGTCGCCGGCGCCAAGGTCATCCGCGACGAGGCGGGCAAGCGCCCCGATACCGACTGGCATTTCGAATATTCGCCCGAAACGTTCTCGACCGCCGAACTCGATTTCTCGATCGAGTGCTGCGAGGCGGTGATGCAGATACTGCAGCCGACGCCCGAACGCCCGATCATCCTGAACCTGCCCGCCACGGTCGAGGCGGCGACGCCCAACATCTATGCCGACCAGATCGAGTATTTCTGCCGCAACTTGCCGAACCGCGACAGCGCGGTGATCTCGCTCCACACGCATAACGACCGCGGCACCGGGGTCGCGGCGGCGGAACTGGGACTGATGGCGGGCGCGGACCGGATCGAGGGGTGCCTGTTCGGCAATGGCGAGCGGACGGGCAATTGCTGCCTCGTGACGATGGCGCTCAACATGTACACGCAGGGTGTCGATCCCGGCCTCGACTTCTCGGACATCGACGCGGTGATCGAGACGGTGGAATATTGCAACCAGATCCCCGTCCATCAGCGCCATCCCTATGGCGGCGAGCTGGTGTTTACGGCCTTTTCCGGCAGCCACCAGGACGCCATCAAGAAGGGGTTCGAGGCGCACGAACAGCAGAACGACGAGCTGTGGCGCGTGCCCTATCTGCCGATCGATCCCGCGGACCTGGGCCGCAATTACGAGGCGGTGATCCGCGTCAATTCGCAGTCCGGCAAGGGCGGCTTTGCCTGGGTGCTGGAGCAGGACAAGGGGCTGAAGCTGCCCAAGCGCATGCAGGCCCATTTTTCGCGCGCGGTGCAAAAAATGGCCGACCAGACCGGCCGCGAGCTGAACGCCGAGGATATCTGGCAGGCTTTCCGGAACGAATACCGCCTCTCGCGCCCCCAGCACTTCCAGCTTGTCGAATATGAGGAAGCCCGCGCCGCCGACGGCACGCGCATCTTCTCAGGCAAAGTGTCCGTCAATGGCGAGGAACGTTCGGTTTCGGGCCGCGGCAATGGGCTGATAAGCTCGGTCATCGCGACCTTGCGCGACAGTTTCGACCTGACCCTCGAGGTGAACGATTATTCGGAGCACGCCATGAACAAGGGTTCCGACGCGCGGGCGGCGGCCTATGTCGAGTGCATCACGCCGGACGGCTGCACGATATGGGGCGTGGGCATCGACGAGGACGTCGCCACCGCCAGCGTGCGTGCGATCCTGAGCGCCGCCAATGGCGCGTGGGCCGAGCGTGACTGACGCATAGGGATGCGCGCCCGTCAGCTGTACGGGCGCGTATCATCCCACAGCAGATCGGCCATGGCGTCGAGATGCGAGAAATCGATCCCGGTACCGACCGGATCCTTACGGTTCAGAATCAGCGGCTTGCCCGAACAGGTCAGCAGGCGGCGCTTCAAGGCCCGCTGAAGCAGGGCCATCCTTTCGAGCGCATCATCATTGGCACGCTGGCGCCGCGATCGATCCGCCGCGGCCGAGCCCAGGATTTGCCTTCGATTTCTTGACTGTGACCAAGACATCTCGATCGCAGCGACCCTTTCCAGCACCAATTCATTATAGAGGCGGTGCGGGCCGCGGTGCAGCGGCAGCCCATGTTTGAGAGCCAGCTTTTCCGTAGCCGGCAACAGGACACCGTTGGTCCCGAAATTCTCAAACCCCAACCCCTGCGGAAGAAGCTCCGCAAAGAAACGTTCCAGACTGCCGTGTGAAAGTAACTGCCGAGGCAACAGATGGTGCCGCTGCCATCCCGGAGAATAGCCTGCCGAACCCCTCCTGTTGACCGACGAAAACCTGGTTCCGGACGAACCGATATTCGCTGACGATTTTTGCATGCCTGTTAGGCCTGCACTACGCGATCAAATGCTAATACCAATCTTAGCGATAGAGGTTAATGTGGCCTTTATTCGCATCGACTTGCACGTGGACCGGTCCGAAGCCGTCGACATCGATCGTCTGGTCCTGCTGGATCGGCCCCTCGCGCACAAGAAAGTCGATCATGCGGATCGCCAGCCTGGCCTGATCGCGGCCCTCCATGCCCTCCCCCGGAAGCACCGCGACCTCTTGACCGACGAGAAATTCGAGGCCGGTTGAGCGCATTACGCCCGTATCCTCGCGCACCAGAGCGGTCAGGCCCAGCGCCGGAAAGGCGCCGCCGTCGATCCATACCGAAACCATTCGGCGGAAATAGTCGGCGCCCATCAGGCAATCGGCCCCGGACCAGAAGACTCCGACCGCTTGCGCGTCGAGCAATTCCAGTGCCAGCGCGCATTGATGCCGCAACATGTCCACCGGGTCGAAATCGGAAACGAAGGCCGGCGAAGCGGCGATCGTCACCGCGAGACAGTCGCCAATCAGATCGCGATCGATTTCAAAACAATGTGCGGGACTGCCCCCGCCCCAGGCCGACCTGTCCGCGAAGCGAATGGTGAGTTCCATCCCATCCTCGCCCGCCACGCCGTCGCCGACGCGCCATTGGTCGACCCCGAGGGTCTCGACGGCCCGGCCCGCCGACTGCAGCCGGGTGCGAAGCAGCCGTTCACGTTCGGTCCGCTTATCATGGAAAAAGAGGGTTAAATGCCGACCCCGCAATTTCTGTTCGTCCCTCATCATCTAAAATTGCGAGCGCTACCACGCGGGGCAGCCGCCACAAATCTCCCACGGCGTTGCCTAGTAGAGCAAACATCGGTTGCTGACGAGATCCGGTTCGATCCGTATTGGACCTATCCCGACTCAGGACAGAATCGGATATGTCCTGTCGGTCATCCGGCTAGAACACACCCATCGCCGTGCCTGCCGCCAGGGCGGCTCCCAGATCGAAACAGGCTTTGCGGTCTGCCGGCGACAAGGTTTTTTGCGCCATGATGTCCTCGGGCGTCTGCGCGCCGAAATTGCATATCAGCGGATCGGCCACCCGTCGCAGCCGCCAGCCTGTCGCGATGCGGTCGATCTGGCGGGTCGCATTTTCGCCATCCGATCCTGCCGCGATGGCGGTGGCAAAGGGCTTTCCCTCGACCTTGCCGAGAACGGGGTAATAGCAGCGGTCGAAGAATTCCTTCATCTCGCCAGACATCGCGGCCAGATTTTCCGGACACACGAACAGCAATGCCGCCGCGTCCAGAACATCGCCCGGTTCGGTATCCCTCGCGCGCAAAAGAGCGGCGGCAACATTGTCATCCTGCGCATCGGCCCCTTCCCTTGCGGCCAGAGCCATGGCCTCCGCGCCGCCTGTGCGTGAATGCCAGACGATCAGAATCTGGCGCGCCGCGTCTGGCTTGTCCGTTCGGTTGCCGCTCACACCCGTCTCGCCGATTGTCCCGCTGGATCGTGAATAAAGCTAAATCGTGGATAAGTCGCCGACATGATGGAGAGGGACCGAAAGGCTCTCTCCCCACGTGCTATGATCCGACCATGGCTTCCCGGATCGACGAACGCAATATCAAGGGCTTTGTCTGCAATGTCTCGTCCTCGCTTTCAGGGCGGGCGTGGCAATGGCGCGGCGGGAACATGGCGCTTGGCATGGCGGCGGACGGCGCGGGCCTGCTTCGTCAATTGCTGCTTTCCCGCGGCGTGCAGGAGGATGACGTCGACCGCCAGATGCAGCCCACCATGCGCGCGTTTCTGCCCGATCCGTCGATCTTCGCCGATATGGACGGCGCGGCCGAGCGTCTTGCGCAGGCCGTTCTGGGCGGTGAGACGATCACGATCTATGGCGACTACGACGTCGACGGCGCCACCAGCGCGGCGCTTCTGATCCGTCTGCTGCGCCAGCTGGGCGTCGAGGCGGGCCATTACATTCCGGATCGCCTGCTGGAAGGCTATGGTCCGACGGGCCAGTCGCTTGTCCAGCTGGCGGAAAGCGGATCCAGCCTGATCGTCACGGTCGATTGCGGCGCGATGGCGCATGACGCGCTGGCGGCGGCGGCGGATGCCGGGGTGGACGTTATCGTCGTCGATCACCACAAATGCGCCAGCGAATTGCCCCGCGCGGCCGCGCTGGTGAACCCGAACCGGCTGGATTCGAGCGACGAGGCGGCATCCTATGGCCACCTCGCGGCAGTGGGTGTCGCCTTTCTTCTCGGCATCGCGCTGGTGAGACTGCTGCGTGCCGAGGGCTATTTCGTCGAAAGGCAAGAGCCCGACCTGATGGGCCTGCTCGATCTCGTGGCGCTGGGAACGGTGGCCGATGTCGCGGCGCTACACGGCCTTAACCGCGCGTTCGTCGCGCAGGGGCTCAAGGTGATGGCGCGGCGACAGAATGTCGGGATCGCGGCGCTCTTGGACGCCGGCCGGGTTAAGCGCGCTCCGCACGCGAGCGACCTTGGCTTTGCCCTGGGTCCGCGCATCAATGCAGCGGGACGGATCGGGGATTCAAGCCTTGGGGTCCGGCTCCTGACGACCGAAGACACTGCCGAGGCACGCGAGATTTCCGCCCTGCTCGACCGGCTCAACGAAGAGCGCCGCGCGATCGAGGGAGAGGTGCAGCTTGCCGCGGAAGCGCAGCTGCTGGGCCAGCATAACCGGTCGGTGCTCGTGCTGGCCGGTCGCGGCTGGCATCCCGGCGTGATCGGTATCGTCGCGGGTCGTATCAAGGAAAAGACGAACAAGCCGGTCTTCGTGATCGCCGTGGAAGAGGACGCTAAGGACGGATCGTTCGTCGGCAAGGGATCGGGCCGCTCTGTCACGGGCGTCGATCTTGGCGCAGCGGTCATCGCCGCGTGTGATGCGGGCTTGCTGGTCAAGGGCGGCGGGCATGCAATGGCAGCAGGCCTGACGATCGAGGAAGGCCGGATTGACGCGTTCAGGGACTGGCTGGACGAGCGCCTTGGCCGCGATGTCGAACGGGCAATGGCGTCGCGCGCGCTGACGCTCGACCTTTCGCTGGCGCCGCGCGGGTTGCATGCCGAGCTGATCGAACAGATGGAAGCCGCGGGGCCGTATGGCGTCGGCTGGCCGGCGCCGAGGGTGGCGGTCGGGCCGGTGTCGCTTATCAAGGCGGATGTCGTCGGACAGGGGCACGTGCGCCTGATCGCGGCCGGACAGGACGGCGCGCGGTTCAAGGCCATCGCCTTTCGGGCCGAGGAAAGCGATCTGGGCCAAGCCTTGCTCCACGGATCGCGCGGGCGGAAGTTGTGGCTGGCCGGACGGGCCAAGATCGACGACTGGGGTAGTGTTCCGGTCGCCGAATTGCTTTTGGAAGACGCGGCGTTCGCGGATTGAGACCAATTGCTGGCGATTCGCATCCGGCGCAGTAGAACCCGGAAGCATGAGCTTTCCCGCCATCATCCGTGAGGAAATGCGCATCGAGGCGCGCACGCTGCCCGATCGGCTGGAGCATTGCGTGATGGAATGGCCCGTCATGCAATTGAACCGTGACGCATTCCTGTTCACCACGCCGCGAGGCACGCGTTTCCATTATGCCAGGGGCAAGGGCATCGCGATTGCGCAGGGCGATGACGGTTCGACCGAGGAAACCGATCTTTTCTACAACGGCACCGTCTATGGCGCGGTCGCATGGCTGAACGGGCTGGTGCCGCTTCACGCCAGCAGCGTGGTCATGGGAGGCAGGATCGTCGCGTTTACCGGCGATTCGGGCGAAGGCAAATCCACGCTGGCCGCAGCCTTGGGGCGATATGGCTTTGCTCACAGGTCGGATGATGTCTTGCTGCTTCAATTCGCCGATGATGGCATACTTGCCTGGCCGGACCGGAACCGCATCAAATTATGCGAGGACGCGTTTGCAATGACGGGCGCGCGTGCGCTTTCGCCCATCGAACCGGGCGCGGCCAAGTATTTTGCCGAGCTTCTGGAGGCGGAAAAGTCTGACCTGGAGACGAAAGGCGGGCAGCCCTTGCCCCTGACGGACCTTATCGTCCTCCAAACCTGGGATCGCGATGAACCGATGCTGGAGCCGTGCACGGGAGCATCCAAATTGCCGTGTATTGTCAAAGCGATGTACCGCATCGAAATCGCGATCGCGCTGCAGGACGAAGCGCGTTATCGGCGCGATCTGATGTCATTGGGAACAGGGCTGCGGGTGTGGACGTTGAATAGACGTAGAGATCGGGGCAGTTTCGAATCGGATCTGCCGAGGATCGTGGATCAACTCAGCCGTCTCTGAGAAATTGTGCATTTGCGAATTACGCGAAATGGTGTATAAGACCTCAGTATCAGACGCGGACAATGCAGGACGCCAGACAATTATGAAACAGTCGAAAGCCCTTTGGAGCGAACCCAAGCTGGAAGCGCTGGACGTCGACCTGTCTTCGGTCGCGTCGGGCAACAACTACTACGTGGACGGTAGCGGGAAGAACAACTTGTCGCGTAATTCCTGACGCCGAGCCTTTATTAGTATCATGCGCGCCCCGGCTTTCTGGCCGGGGTTTTCGTATGCGCTGCGTTGAAGCCCTATATTTGGGTCAGTCGCTAGCAAAAGCATTGTCTACAAATTTGCGCGTCTGATAAATTGTCAGCACTTACCGTTGCTTTGCATAGGCTTTGCTTTGCGGCTTAGGTTTCGGCATATGTCGTGACATGCCGCTGAAAAAACTTTCGAAGATCACCGAACGATACGAAGCGAGCCCCGTCGATGACGAGCTTATGCTGATCGATATCGATACGGGGCGTTTTTTCGCGCTCAAGGATGTCGCACTGCGCATCTGGACACTGCTCGATAGCGATGATGATCTGGAAGCCATTTCGGAAAAGCTTTGCTCCGAGTATGAGGTGGAGCCGACGGAAGCACGCGAAGGGGTCGCGCGATTTGCCGAAAGTCTCGTCAATGCCGGATTCGCCCGATATTGCTGATCGATTATATGTTCTTTGCGGCAGATCCGTCGAGGATAGCGCAAAGGCGTGAGGACGGCGCGATGACCACACGGAGCGCCTCCCGCCGGATGACACTCGAAGCGATGGTTTTCTTGCCCATCGCTCGCGGACTTGTGAACCATGTCCCGATGAAGAATTGGCGCCGAACTCTGGGCGCTATCGTCAAACCGGTCGATCCGCCTGTCATGGGACCAGCCTCTACGACTGAGAACCTCGGCCTGTCGCGCCGATTGGCCAGACAGGTGGAGCGAGCGGCAGGACGCCTGCCCTTCCATACCAAATGTCTTCCGCGCGCGGTCGCCTTGCAGTGGATGCTGCGAAGGCGGAATATCGAAGCGCGGCTGATCATCGCGGTCTACCGGGGATCGGATGCCGCGATGGACGAATATCACGCGTGGGTCGAAGTCGGGGGAGACATCATCCTCGGCCATTGCGATCGCCGCCTGTACCGCCCGTTGATGACTTTCTCGAATGCAGCGGTTGGGCAAGTCCCCCGCGCCGAGGGATAATTTCGATGGGTTCGCTGCTTGTCGCCGCCGCGATCGACCTGGGCGATGGAAGCTGGTGCGGGGGTGCGGACGTTGCTCTACGGGGCAGGATCGCCAATTCGCTGGGGCTTGGGCAAGGCGGACCTGTCGGATCGGCACGGGTCGACTGCGGCCTGCTATTCACCCGTGCCGCCTTGCGAGATGCGCCGCCCCCTCGCCTGGGGGCACGCAAACCGCCCTGGACGCCGCATCGCGGTGCCGATGGCGCCTATGTCCTGTTTGCCGGTGAACTGCATGACCGGGATGCTATCCTGGCAAATCTGCCCGAAAGGCCTGCCGGCCAGGGCGACGATGCGATCTATGCCGCGGCCCTAACGCAGTTCGGTGACGATTGCGACCGCCGGCTGAGCGGGCGTTACGCCGCCATTGCCTATTACCCCGATGAGCATCGGCTGCGGCTTGCCCGTTCGGCGCTGGCTGCGCCGCCTCTTCACCTGTGGCGCGATTCCGGGCGTATCGTCGCGGCATCGACGTCTCGGGCCGCGATTGCCGCGGGCGCAAGCGATCGCGTCGACCGGACGCAAATGGCAGACGCCCTCTATCTGAACTTCGGCGACAGCAGGCGCGGCTGGTTTCGGGATATCGAACGCGTGGCGACCGGCGAGGTGGTTCATCTCGATCGGTCCGGCCTCAGCCGCCGCCGCTTCTGGGATATATTCTCGCTCCCCGAAGTCCGTTTCGCGAAAGACGCGGACTATGTCGAAGCGGTCGAAACGGCGATGGCGCATGGCTCGCGCGAGACCTTGCGCGGTTTCGGCAAGGTGGCCACCGAGTTGTCCGGCGGACTGGATTCGCAGGCTGTCGCGAGCTTCGCGCTGGATGCCCTGCCCCCGGACAGCCCGCTCAAGGCCTATTGCTGGGTCCCGCAAGAGGGTTTCGAGGCGCTGGACTGGCCCAATGCCCACGGCAATGAGGCAGCCAATGCAGAGGCATTTGCGGCCATGCATCCGCGCATCGACCTCGAGCTTGTCGACACGGGATCGGCGCCCTTGTCGGACGAAGAGGACAAGCTGTTCCTTCTGGCCGGCCTTGCCCCCATGGGCGCAGGCAATCTGCATTGGGGGCACGAAATCCTGCGGCGCGCATCGCGCACGGGCTGCGATGTCGTCCTCGACGGCGATTTCGGCAATAGCGGTTCAGCTATGACGGTCTGACCGGTCCCGCCAGTTGGCTGCGGCAAGGCAGGGCGGGCCTTGCATGGCGCGAGGTTTCGGCTCGGGGCGGGAAAGGATCGGACTTTCGGCGCTTCATCAGCCAGGCCGTCATGCCGCAATTGTCGCTGACGCTTCGCGCAAGACTGCGGCGAGCGCGAGGTCGGGCTCTCGACCCCTTCGAGAGCTGGTGCCCCCTGCGCTCCGATTATGCCGAGCGGAGCGGAGTGCTCGCCCGCGGAAGAGCGATGGGACACGATCCGCTGTTCCTTGACCGAAGCGATGCGCGCGAATGGCGGGCGGCCGTCATTGCCGGATCCTCCGGCGACGGTGCCGATCTGGCCCTGGCGCTTGAGTTGCTGCACGGTGTTCCGAAACGCTCGCCGCTTGCCTATCGGCCGCTCTTCGAGCTGGCGGCGGGCATTCCCGACGAACAATATTTGCGGAACGGGCAGACCCGCTGGCTTGCAAGGCGCGTTTTGAAGGGCCGCGTGCCCGAGGAGGTGCGATGCGAAACGCGCCTCGGCATCCAGAGCAGCGACTGGCCGCTGCGCTGGTCGAAGGAACGCGACGCGATCATGGCCGAGCTTGACCGGCTGGAAGACGATGCGGACATTGCCGAGATGCTCGATTTGCCTCGGCTCAAGAATTGGATGCGCGAATGGTCGGGGGGCAACTCCGTCGGCGGTCTGGAAGCCGCGCGCATCTTCTGCGCCGTGGGCCGCGGCCTTACCGCCGCGCGCTTCGTGAAGTTTCAGGAACGCGGCAATGCATAAGGCCGACGACTGGACCTTTCGCGTACCCCGCCACGAACTTGCCGAACTGATCCTTTTGAAAATCTGCGGCGGTAGCGAGCCTGATGACGGGCAATTTGCGGCCTTGGACGACGCAGGATGGACCGCGATCGAGGCGATTGCCGTCCGGACGCGCACGGCCAATTTGCTGCACCGCCATCTCCGCGCCAGCACTGTCGCGGTACCGCAGCATACCGCGTTGCGGTTGACCGATCTCTATCGGCGGCAGTCCATCTATGCGCTTGAACAAAAGCTGGTTCTGGGCCGCATCGCAGCCCTGCTGGACGACAAGGGCATTGAGCATGTGGCCCTGAAAGGTTCCGCGCTCGCCTATTCGCTCTATGATCAGCCCGCGATGCGTCCGCTGCGCGATCTCGACATACTGGTCCCGGCGGAGCGGGCCGTCGAGGCGCGCGAATGGCTGCTGGTCAACGGGTTCGCGCCTGCGCCATGGGCGAAGAGCTATGGCACCGAATACAACCACCAATTGCCCGAGATCGTGTGCGAGCAGCACGGGGTCACGGTTGAAATTCATCACCGGGTCTTTTCAAGGCATTGGGCCGGAGATTCCGAGCTGACCGCGATGCTGCTCGGCACGGCTTGCCCGGTCACGAGTTCCGGCCACCCCATCGCCTATGCAGCCCCCCTGCCCAACCTGCTGCACCTGACGGTTCATGCGACCTTGCACAATTGCTTTGACAATGGCCCGCTCACGATTGCGGATATCCATCGGTTGTGGCGCCATCCCGACCTCGACCAGAAGGCCGCGGTGAAGGTCGCAGACAGGCTGGAACTCAGACGCTCGCTCGATCTGCTGCTCGCCTTGGCAAGGGAAGCCGGGCAGATCGACATTCCTGCGGAAATCAGGCCGGACGTGGACCGCGCGGGACGCTTTGTTCCCGATGCGCTGCAGGCCATGTTCCAGGTTCCCGCAGAGGCCGACCAGCGGGCGATGATGCGCCGGCTCGAAACGGGGAATGCCGGCTCGGGACCGCTCGGCGCGCTGCAGAAAGCCATTCACCCTACCCCGCAAAAACTGGCCGAGCTTGCCAGCACTAGCGCGCAGGATCGGCTGCGATGGACCGGCTATCCGCGATGGGTGCTGCAGCGAGGGCGGGATTATCTCGCCTCGATGACCAACCCCTCATTGCGAGAGGCCGCAAGACGCGATGCCCGCATGCTGCAATGGCTGCGTCAGGAAACGGAACGATAGGCAGGCGGGACATCCATCTTCGCTATCGCAGCATACAGGGTTGACCCCGCTCGCCGCAGCGGCCAAATCCAATGTGTGACAGATCCTGACCCCGATCGCCCGCTTTCAGAGCCTCCGTTACTCGATTTCGGCACTGACGCGCTTTTCCTCGATTTCGACGGCACGCTTGTCGAATTGTGCGACCGGCCAGACGCCGTCGACGTTCCCGACCAGCTTTTACGCACGCTCCACGAATTGAACGATCGTCTGCAAGGCCGGCTCGCGCTGGTCAGCGGGCGCGCGATCGAGGTGTTGGACGGTTTCGGCATGATCGGACTGGCGGCAGCGGGCAGTCACGGCTCGGAATGGCGCCTCGCCGGAGGAGAACGCGAATATCTGCCGCGTCCCGACGGGCTGGACATTGCGCAGCAGCAATTTGCCGTTTTCGCCGAAACGGCCGACGGCCTGCTGTTCGAGGACAAGCCGCTGGGAGCCGCCCTGCACTACAGGCGTGCACCCAACATGCGCGAGGCGGCGCAGGAGCTGGCCAAACAGCTGGCCGACAAGCACGCGCTCCACGTGCAGCATGGGCATGACATGGTCGAGGTGCGGGTCGCCGGTGTCGACAAGGGCACTGCCATTGCCGAACTTCTCAGCCTGTCGCCTTTCGCCGGTCATCGGCCGGTGTTCCTGGGCGACGATGTGACCGATGAGGATGGCTTCCGAACGGTAGAGGACGCGGGCGGTATGGGGATCCTGGTCGGCGCACCGAGACGGACCGTTGCAAGCCACCGCCTTCCCGGCGTTCGCGATGTGAACGATTGGCTGAAACGTTCGTTGCATAAAGACAAGTCGCAGCACGCCGGAACCGGAACAAGCGAGGACATGCCATGAGCCGCCTAATCGTCGTATCGAACCGGGTATCGATGCCCAGTCCCGATGGCTCGCAAGGCGGTCTTGCCGTCGCGCTGCAGGCGGCTTTGCGGCAATCGGGCGGGCTCTGGTTCGGCTGGTCGGGACATGAGGTCGAGGAATTCACCGGATCGGTGAACTTCGAGGAAGTCGATGGCGTCCGGTCTGCCGTCGTTGATCTGGAACCGCAGGACGTCGAGGAATATTACAACGGCTTTGCCAATCGCACCTTGTGGCCGCTGTTTCACTACCGGATCGACATCGCGAAGTATAACCGCAGCTTCGGATCGGGTTACGAGCGCGTAAACAAGCGCTTTGCCGAACCGCTGCATGTGATGATCGAGCCTGGCGATACGATCTGGATCAACGATTATCACCTGATCCCGATGGCGTCGCTGCTGCGCGATCATGGGGTGAAGAACAAGATCGGCTTCTTTCTTCACACCCCCTGGCCGCCGACGCGCCTTCTGGTTTCGCTGCCCCATCACCAGAGGCTCGTCAGGTCCATGTTCGGCTATGACGTGGTCGGCTTCCAGACCGCCGAATGGCTCGAAAGCTTTCGCCATTACTGCGAGAATGAACTCGGTGGATCGGTCGATGGCGATTACATCACCGTCGACGGCCAGCGGATGCGCGCGGTCGTGTGCCCGATCGGCATCGACTTCAAGAATTTCGTCGAGGCGGGCGATACCGGCCTTGCTAACGAGCTGGCCGAACGCATGCGGATCTCGCTGCGCCAGCTGACCATGATCATCGGTGTCGACCGGCTGGATTATTCCAAGGGCCTGCAGGAAAGGCTCGTCAGTTTCGAGCATATGTTGTCGGCCCATCCCGAGCTTCGTCGCTCCGTCGTGCTGGTACAGGTCGCGCCCCCATCTCGCGGCGAGGTTGAGCAATATCGCCACGTCCGCGAGGAACTGAATGAGCTGGCAGGCCGCATCAACGGGATGTTCGCAGAGGTCGACTGGACGCCGATCCGATACGTCAATCGCGGCTATCGGCGCGAAGAACTGACAGCGCTTTACAGGGCCGCACGGGTTGGTCTGGTGACTCCGCTACGTGATGGCATGAACCTTGTGGCCAAGGAATATATCGCGGCGCAGGATCCCGACGATCCGGGCGTCTTGGTGCTGTCCCGATTTGCCGGCGCGGCGGCGCAGATGCCCGAAGCCCTGCTGGTCAATCCATATGCACCGGAAGAAGTTGCCGACGCCATCCAGCGTGCCCTCAAGATGCCGCTGGCCGAACGCAAGAGCCGCTTTGCAAGCCTTCGCGAAGGGGTGGAGCACGAAGACGTTCACTGGTGGCGCGAAAAGTTCGTGAAAATGATCGAAGAAACCGAGACGGTCCGCTAGTCTGCTGTCGATAATCGGTCGGCTCTGCTGGCTTTCTTGAAAAAGGCGTGCATTTCCAAGCGAATTGCGTGCAGGAGAGGCATGATGAATTCGCTGTTTCGCAGGGCCACTGCCGCTGCCGTCGTAATGTCGCTTGCAGGACTTGCGGGCTGCAACCAGTCCGAGCAGGACACGCTGGTAGAAGCCCCGACCAAGCAGGCCCCCGATCCCGCGCAGGCAGAGGTTTCGATCGAAAAGGCGCAGGCAGTCCGCATCGCCGCCTTGAACAATCGCGATGTCGATGGCGCCGTATCGGTCTATGCGCCTAATGCCACGCTGGTCATTCCGAATGTTGAGCCATTGACCGACCCGGCATCGATCCGGGCGAATTACGCCTCTCTTCTCGGCGATGAAAATGTGAAGATCGCGGTGACCCCTACCCAGACCTGGGTTTCGGCGGGGGCCGATTTCGCGGTTACTACAGCCCGGATTTCGATCAACAGCACCGATCCGGTGGGAAGCCCGATTGTTTCCAGCACGAGCCAGTCGGTGTGGCAGCGGCAGGCGGACGGGTCATGGAAGATCGTCTCCGAATATAGCGTGGCGCTGCCTTCTGCCCGCGCCGCAACGGACGAGACCGAGGGCGATGCCGCGCCCGCCCCGGTCGATGAGAACATGGCCGATCGCGCCGATACCGTTCCCTCCGACTAGTATTCCGTGACAGGACGGGCACCCGATCGTTCGATCGGATGCCCGCCTCTGATTAGTCGGCAGTCTCTATGGACTGCCGCCGCGACCCTGTCTCTTATCCGGCCGGCGACATCAGTTCCGTCATTGCCACCTGGATACGCTGTTGCAATTCCGTATCCGTCTGCGTCCTTGTGCTGATCTCGTTGAACCGCTGAGGGGTCAGGCCGTGTTCGCTGACGGTTGCGACCATCTGGGCCTGCTTTTCCTCGGCCGGGATTGCGGCGTCGCCTTCGATCTTCTGGATGTCGACGATCGCGGCGGCAAAGCTGTCGACCTCTGCCTCGGTCACCGGGGTTGCGGCCATTGCCTCACCTTCGGCCATCGGAGCGGCGGTTTGCGGTGCCGTTGCCGGGGCCTCTGCCGTTTCGGCGTCCATTGCGTGACCGGCGTGGTCGGTCGCGTCCTGGGCCATTGCGGGTGCTGCGAGGCCGGTTGCGGCCATCGCGCTGAAGATCATCAGTTTTTTCATGTCACGATACTCCTTTTCGCCAATATGCGACAAGAAGTCCCAATCCCCGGCCCTGAATTCAACGGCGTTCCCGCCACTACGTGCCGCAATTGAGGCCGAAATGAGGCAGTCGTGCCTCAGCAGCGATGAAGTGAAAGCGGTGCGGGCCGTGGCAGTAACCCGCACCGCTCCGGGGGATGCGCCGCTGATCCCCTAGTCGATGATGTCGATCACCGCGCCGGCAGAGGCTCCGATGGCGGCGCCCTTGCCTGCGTCGCCCGCGACGGCGCCTATGCCGCCGCCGATGACCGCGCCCTTGGTGGTGGCGCAGGCGGCGATGGAGAGCGCCACCATGGCCGCGATGGCGATCCTGTTGTGCTTTGTCATGGCTCTATCCTTTCCGCGCTTCATCGTGCCGCGACCGATGCGCGCCACAGGGCGCCCAGCACCGGGACCGAGCGATTGGCCGCATTGGCGTAATAGCTGTCGAGGCTGGCCTGCATCTGCGCGATGGACTGCTGGTCCGCGGCGGCCAGATAGCGCGACAGCGGATCGCTGGCGTCGGCGGTGCCGCGCTTTTGCCGCAGCGCCTGGTTGACGGCCAGCACGTTGACGACGCCGACCAGATAGGCCTGCTTCTGCTCTGCGGTCGATTGCATCCACAGATCGCCGTCGACCTGGCGCACTTCTGCCATGGCGGGGGCGGAGATCGCGGTGACGGCAAGACATGCCGCCGCGATGGCGCCCAGTTTTCTCTCTCTCCAGCGGATCATGGATCCCTCCGTTCTGGTCGGTCGGTTGCGACCTCTGACGCGCAGACTGGGCCGATGCGGATGGCGGCGGTATCGGGGGATCACCCCAATATCACGCGGCAAGCCCCGACCATGGGGACCGGATTTTCCCTCTCCCGCCGCCACCGTCCGCCCCGGCATACCCCCGCGAAAAGTGACAAAGGTGACACGTCCTACAGGCTGTGTAACCCGGCCCTGTGCCGCGGAAATGCTGGGCCTTGGGGCGAAAAGTGACACCGCGGGAGTGCGGAGAGATGTGCGGGCAAACATCGGGGTCGCGGGCCGGAGATCAGGGGTTCGATCCGTACCAGCCTTCCAGCGCGCCTTCGTAGGAGCGGGCGCGGCGCAGTTCGGCGCTGCCCTGATCGCCGGCTTCCTCGTCGGTCCAGTCGAGCGGGCCGCTCTCGATCCGGGCGAGCAGATGGTCGAAGCCCTTGGCGCCGTGCTCGCGCGCGAACTGGTGGCGGCCGATCTTCCACGGGTTCGAGGCGATCCAGATCGACAGCCGCTCGTCATACTGGCGCGAGGTGCCGACCAGCTCGCCCTTGTAGTAGTGCGGAACCTCGACCCCGTTCACCGCCCGGTCGAGCATCGCATGCGCAAGCTGCGTCAGCCCCGCCTCCAGCGCGACTTCCCAGCCGAGCGCGAAAGGCGTGCCGACCAGACGGTCACGCAGGCGATAGGCGCTCTGGCGCGTAAGGCCCACGGCAGACGCGGCCTGCGCGACGGATTGGGACGCAGCCAGTTCGCGCAGGAAGGTGACCATTTTCGCGCGGGTCCAGCCCGCGTGACGGTTGCGCGAGGGGGGAGCGAGGTCGGTGGGGGCGGAGTCACAGGGGGTGAGATCGTTCATGGAGGAATCTCCCGAGGTTTGATCAAGGGCGGAAGAGCGCAACCCGTCAGCGGAGCGCTGGAACGGGGCGCGAAGCGACTCCCGCAAGCGCGAACGCGCGCCGCCGCTTATGCGGCGAAGCCAAGCGGCCCGGATGGGCCGCGCCCGGCGTTTGAGGGACCCAAACAAAAAACGGCGAATTACGCCAACGTCGCGGCAAGGCCGCAACCGGCAACATCACGGCCAGCGCGACCGCCGCGGCGCAGGATATGCAAAGGTCCGCGCCCTGCCCCACAGCACTTCCTCGTTATAGAGGTGCTGGAGCGCTATCTCGGCGGTGGAAGGCGTTCCGGTCCCGATCCGCCCAGCCTCGACATGCGCGCGCCATCGGCGGGCGTGATCGATGGTATCGCGGTCGGATGGTGCGGGGATTTCAAGGGGCATGGCCGGTTCCTCTCTGTGCGAGGGTTGAGGGAACCGGGTTAGTTATACAGGTCGGGGTGTGTAGGACAATAAAACTTCATTCTACTTATTAGCGAAGTTGCGGAGATCAGCAACAAGCTCCTCCCAGCCGGAGCTTACATTACCCAACCAAGCGCCGGATTTTCGAAACGCAACCTCAGCAGCAATAAAGTTATTTACCTCATTAAAATCGAGAGTTGCCATTTCCTGAGTATAAGAAGAACCGAAACCACCTTTGCGGTTTACCCTCTCAAGATCTCGGTCGTATAAATGAAAAGAGCTAGCAATATGAAAATAACTACCAAGAGAGATGTCAAGTTCAAAGGCCATCCGCTCTTGAAATATTGTAAATAGAAATATGTCATATGGTAAACCTAGGTAAACATCATTACTCCTCATGTTCACCACAGCATGAAGCCTCCCGTCCCTTACCAAGAATTGCATGCTTGTTAGGCATGATTTATCGAGAGTATATAAATCACTGGATACTGTCGCATCTGTTACGATCACAGATCGACGACTGTCTAAATCATTTTTTAATATTTGTTTTGCCACTTCCCATTGCGAGTTCTCTCCCCCCGAAAATATCTTAGCACCATAACAACTTCCATTTACACGAAGGCCATCGTCACTGTATTTTTTCCAGCTTTTCGCATAGTGGGCTAAGATATCCACGTCTCTTGACCCGGATAAATGCCAAGCAGCTTCAGCCGCACCCAAGCCCGAAGACCAGCCTCTCTTGGACCAGCTTATCTTTCTTTTTCTCGGAGAGGTTAACTCGAAGCCGACGACCGGCACCTCATAAGTAAGCATACCCCTAGGAGAAACTTTTTCTCCTTCATCTCTACACATTTCAAAAGCCCATTTGACAACATCATCAGATGAATCAAACTTTAGGAAACTATTCATCTTTCAGCCTGTCCTCAAGTTGAGATACCTTGGCCTCTAATTCTCGTATTTCATCCTCGTACCGAGAAATATATTCGTCTCTCCGAGAATCTGTGTCTACGGCCACTCGAAAAAACCCTAGGTTCAGCAAAAAAGACATAAAGGTAATAATCAACGCGACAGTTGCGACGAAACCTAAACCTCGAAACACCAACCCTTTTGCAGCGGACGAGACAATATCTTCGACATTAAGGAAAGTGTCTCCAAATCTTCCGGCCACCTTCTGTTTTTTCTCCTGTAGATAAGTCCTATACGAAATAGGATCACCAAGACTTGAATCCTCTACTTGCGATAAATTGAAAAACTGGCATCGAAGGAACACATCGCCCGCCTCGATTAAAAAATTATTCTTGCTGAAGTTCACCAGAAAGCTGGACATTGGACCTTGGTAGCCAGGATCAATAATCCCAATGTTAAGAGCGAGCATGCCGTTCGTGGAAACTGAAGTTTTAATCGACGCTAGCCCAGATACATTTCTTGGTACAGCGAGGGTTTCCGCAGCTATGACCTCGACGATCCCTTGCGGAGGGACGACGTATCTATC
>CEOS01103203.1_pt1 | contig 40443 bp, 43 predicted proteins | sample 530601 | NCBI WGS metagenome assembly CEOS01 (sample SAMEA2620666, study PRJEB7988) | marine metagenome | biome: marine biome (ENVO:00000447); feature: mesopelagic zone (ENVO:00000213); material: "saline water (ENVO:00002010), including plankton (ENVO:xxxxxxxx)" | depth 1000 m
CCCGGCAGGTCCGGCTCGCTGCGCTCGGCCGGCCTCGCCTCGATTCCGAGCGCGGTCGACACCGCGGCTCCCCCGGTCAGCGGGGGTGATGGGTACGGGTGGCTGTCGCGATGCGCTCGAGTGCGGTTTCGACAGGAGTCCACGGACGCACGATCTCGTCGACGGTGTCCTGAGTGAGGCCGAGGCTCTCCATCTGCCAGGTGATGCAGAGCCGTCCGTCCTCGAGGTACATCGGTCGACCGTCGTCCCAGGTGGCGTAGCTGCCGATGACGCGGGTTGCGTCACGAGCTCGCATGCGCACATCGGTTTCGACGATCGCAGTGATGATGGCGCCGGGCGCGCACCATGAGATCTCGTGGCCGGCGAAGTCGGGATCTTCCTCGGTGGCGCCGATCGGCTCGACGGCGTAGAGGGTGCCTCGCGATGTCAGGGTGCCGGAGGGTGTGGTGATCTCGGTCTGGAACGCGAAGGCGCGAGCGAACTCCTGGCGCGTGCTGAAGTAAACGCGATCGGTGCGAGAGACGAGGCCGATTTGCGGCCGATCGCGGGGTGTGTATGAGATCGGGATGCGCGCGGCCGCGGCGTCATAGGGACTCAGGAGGCGTGAGCCGACCGTGAGGCCGGGGAACCCGCCATGCCAGAACGTGGGGCCCGTGTGCCCCTTGCTCACGGGGTCTGCTCTCTGCCGACTGCTTCTTCTGCTTCGATACCGGTGGCGAGGATGCGCAGCGCTCGAGCCTGCTGAGTGGGCGTCATTTTGAGCGGGGCGTCGACGATGTTGTGGATGCTCAGGCTGTACTCCCCGGCGCCGTCGAGCGTGATCGTGGCGACGGCGAGAAGCTCGTCCTCGTCGGGAAGGTTGAGCGGGAGCTGTCGGAGCATGCCTCTGCCGCCTGTCAGTCGCTCTGTTCGGTGGTCTTGCGGACGCTGGTGCGGGCACGCTTCCGGTAGGAGCGCAACGTCTTGCGGGGAGCCTCGTCGAGGAAAGCCTTGCCAGCGCCGCTGGCGAGCTTCGTGTTGCGCAGCTGGACTCGGTAGGGGTAGACGTCCTCGAGGAGCTCGCTACGGGCGACGATGGCTGCCCAGTAGCTCGGGAAGGTCACGCGCTCGACGAGCTCGCCGCCGGCGACGAGACGCTTGTCTGCGGCGCGGTCGCGGTCGGTGCGGGCCATGCGGACGGTGAGGACGGGCATTCCCTTGATCTTGATGATCGCGAGATCCCACTGCTCGAGGTAGCCCTTGTAGCCCCAGAGTGCGACGGCGTTCTCTGGATCGGTGGTGATCTTGGTCACGGCGCCGCGGGCGTAGACGAGATCCTTGCGCTCCTGGTCGAATGCGCCCTGTGGTGGGCGGACGAGCGAGATGACACGCTCGAGTCGACTGGCAGGAACTCCGTCGCGGATCCACCGGCGGATGGTGCCCTCCGAGACGCCGAAGGTGTCGGAGGCGGTGCCGGCGTTGACGTGGCCGAGCCGGTTGAAGCTGCCGAGGGCGGCGCCCATGATTTTGCTGAGCTTGTGGGCTCCCCAGGCTTGCTCGAGCGCATCGACGTCGGCGCTCTCGGGGGTGAACCACAAGGGTGCCGGCGTGTCGATCTCGTCTGGCATTACCTGACTCCTACTAGTGAATGTGACATTCACAGCCTAGAGGCGTGGGCGCGCTCCGTCAACCGAGCTGGTGCCGGCGCTGCGGCGAGCGCGAGGCGATCACTCGACTGCAGCGCCGCGGTAGGCGAGTACGTGGGCGACGAAGGTGGATCCGGTGTCGGCATAGAGCTTCTTGAGCGCTGGCGTCGAGACGGAGTCCTTCTCGGTGCGGGGCAGGCTGAGATCCTCGAAGAGGGCCTGCTGCAGCTGTTCGCGGCTGCGCAGGTTGATCTCGCGGCCGAGCTCGGCGAATGCGCTGTGAGCTGCCTCTTCCTGGGCGGTGTCGCCGGCGGTCTCGGTGAGGCGTCGCTGGATGAACGCGTCGGCGTCCTTCTTGCGGAACAGCGGCGAGCGCGCGGTCTTGGGTGCGACCGACTCGGGGAAGCCGGCCTTGCGCTGCTTGGTGCCGGTGGCGTAGACGCGCACCGTCTGCTGAGAGACGTTGAGCTTCTCGGCGATGTAGGCGTAGTCGACGAGCTCGGGCATGGAGGCTGCCATCGGCTGGTCCTTTCTCTGGTCGTCAGTCCGGTCACACCTGATAAAAGCGTGACATTCACTACATACAGCGTAGCGTGACGAGGCTGTGGTGCCGGGTCATTCGTGTCAGCGGAACTCGACGCCCTTGATGCCGTGGAACTGCCAACCGTCGACGTAGCGGTTGTCGTAGAGGCCGGTGAGGTAGTCGGTGGCGCCGGTGTCGCCGCCTTGCACCCAGGCGTCATAGAGCTGTTGCTGCTCGGAGGGCGACATATCGAGGTTGCTGAACCGTTCGGCGACGTACTTCTTGTCCGTGGGGTCTGCGGACGGGCCCTGCAGCGCGTTGATGCGGATGGTGCGCTGACGGGTGGGGATCTGGGATTGGATGCGCTTGGCGAGCTGACCGCGGCCGCGCTTGGTGGTGACGGACTGGCGGACGCGCTTGGTGAGCTCCTGGGTGATCGCGGCGCGGGGATTCTGCGCCCCGCGGATCCAGCGCTGCACGGTGCCCTGGGAGACTCCGAGCTTCGTGGCGGCGAGCTTCGTGGCGATCGGGAACCGGTCGCTCTGGCCGGGGAAGAGGAACTTGAGCATGGATTTGGTGTCGCGGGAGACCTCGGGGAGCTTGTGCCCGGTGAGTCCCTCGAACATCGCGGCGAGCTGCCGCGCTTGCGCTTCCTTGCTCAGTGCCATCAGATCAACTCATTCAGGTGTCGCTTGCCCTTGTAGGTGCCGTCGCCGTTGAGGAACTCGGCGTGATGCGAGAGCTGGTCGGAGCCCTCGTACTTGTACTGACCGAGGCCGCGGCCGAACCAGGACGGGTCGCCGGGCCAGGCCTCGAGCGGGTCGATGTGGTCGCTGGTGTAGACGACGGTGTCCTTCTCGATCGCGACGGGCCAGCGGCCGGTGCGCTCGGCGTTGGCGAGGACGCGGCGGATGATGTTGGCGCGGGACTTCGCGACGATCATGTCGTGGCGGTGCGGGGCCCACACGGCGAGGGTGTCGTGGTCGCCGCGGTAGTCGAGCATGCCGATCGCGGCCGCGTAGACGATCTTGAGGAGGTCACGAGCGGCCTGGTCGTCGACGTCGGTGGTGTCGAGGGTGGTGCGGGCGTCGCGGACCCGCTTGTACCAGGCCTCGAAGACCTTGGCTTTGCGGTCCCACAGCCAGGCTTCGTGGATCTCGAGCTCGAGGCCCATTTCGCTCGCGAGCTCGAGCGTGGGGGTGGTGACCCAGATCTGCGATCCGGTGAACCCGTCACGGACGATGCCTTGGGCGGCGAAGATGTCGGGCATCAGCCAGCTGCCGGGTTCCGGTGCGGTGATCAGCCAGTAGCCGGGCTTGTTCGTGGCCTTGGTGAATTGCAGCGGGCCGTCGTAGTGGGTGGGGGCTCCGACGCCGACCTCGGTGCTCGCGGCGGCGAGGTAGGAGCCTCCACGGTCGAAGCCGTGTACCCAGCGCTGCTCGAGCTCGTCGCCGAAGAGCTTGCGCTGCCAGTTGAAGTCACCCTCGGCCATCATCTGGTCCTTGACCGGGCCGGGGCGGTCCTGTGGGTAGTAGATCTCGTCGTGCTTGTCGCGGGGCAGCAGCGCGCGCATGAGCTTGGTGCCGGTGGTGCCGGCGCTGCTGCGGTAGGGGAACTTGAGCGCCGCGGTGAACTTCCCCAGGCGACGGGCGATGGTCGCGGGGTCTGGGTCGCCGTCGAGGATCGTGCTGATGAAGCGAAAGTCCTGGGCAGGGATGAGGGCGATGTGCGCGCCGATCCGGCGGTCATCCTCGCGCCAGATGTCGATGCTGCCGGCCATGGATCCGTCGCCGCTGAGCGAGAATCCGGTCTCGGTCGCCATGGTGATGAACGGGTGCCCCTTGGTGGCTTCGCGCAGCAGCTTGCCGTAGTCGGAGTCGGTGGACTCGGGCAGGGTGTCCAGCGGGAGTCCGAGAGCGAGAGCGGCTTCCATGGTGAGGAAGATCTGGCCGCGCTCGGTCTTGCGCGCCCCGTTGGTGCCCTGGTTGATGCGGGTGCCCAGGTTGAGGTCGGTGGCGAGCTGCGCGAGCTGGCCGGCGTGCTCGAGCTGACCGCGGATGGTGATCAGCTCGCCCGTGGACAGCCACAGCCCGTCCGTGTGGAGCACGCCGAGCGGTGCACGGAAGTCCTCGGCCGACGTCGCGACGGCGGGCTGTGCGGGCGCTGCCGGTCGGGGGGCAGGCGCGGCGGGTGATTCTGCGGATGCAGGCTGCTGGGGCTCGGTCACGGCGGGCTGTGCGGGCGCCTCGGGGGTGGTTGTGGCCTCGTCGACCTTGGGCGCCTCGAACAGCGACGGGATGTCGTTCTCGGGCGGCGTCTGGGGGCCTTCTCCCCCGTCCAGGCCGGTGTCGTCGTTCGGGGTGTCGGGGCCGCTGCCGGTGAGCGCGGACAGTGGGATGTCCCACACGCGGTGCTGCATCGACCGTCCGGTGCGGCGGACGACGCTGCGCTTGCCGGCGCCGTCCGCGATGAGCCAGCCGTGGGAGAGCATCGACGAGGAGAGCGAGGTCTTGGTGTCGCTGAACGCTTCATCGGCGCGCTGCGACATCTGACGGGCCACGGCGACGGCCGTCGTCGGGAACAGGTAGAGGCGGTCTTTGTTGATGACGCCGACGCGCTGCCCGTTGGGGCGCCACTGCGGGTTCATTCCGGTGGACTGGTCGGCCCACCCCAGCGAGCTCGCATCGTCGGGGACTGTGCCGTCCATGCCGGCTAGGTGAGCGTTGCCGTTGGCGATCGCCTCGCGCAGGTACTCCATGAGTTGCTCGGCGGGGTCGGATGCGGACGAGTCCTGCAGACTGATCGCCTCGGCGATGCCCGCTCGCGCCCACCCGTAGAAGTCGCGGGCCTCGTCGTCGCTGATGACGTCGAGGTCGCGGAGCATCATCAGCATGATCATGATGCCGCGGTCCAGGACCACGGCAGACTGCACGAGGCGGTCGTGGAGGCCCGCGTGCCCGTTCTGGCGGGGGATGGCCTCACGCCAGTAGGCCTGCGTGCACAGGCGGTGCTCGCTGTCCTCTTCGGCCTCGGTGAAGTCGTCGACGAGCTGCTGACGGCGCGCGGCCGTCCACTGCACGAGCGAAGCACCGATGAGCGCGCGAGCGTGGCGGGCGCGCTTGGACTCGAGGCGACCGAAGATCACGCCGCCGTTCTTGAGCGTGGCGGGATCCAGCGGGAGGTTGACAATGCGGGAGTCGGCGGAGCCCTGGGCGGAGAGTTCGCCGGACGTGATGATGCTGGCGAGGATCGGGCGGTCGGCCTCGGCGCCGCCGCGCTGCTTGCCGCGGATGCGACCGATGCCGTTGAACACGGTGCGGCCCAGGGTGCTGATGCGGCGGATCGCGTCGCTGGCGTTGCCGTCCGGGGCGAAGTCGTCGACGATCACCGGCACGTTGCTGATCGCGGAGAGGGTGCGCTGCAGGCCGATCGCGGTGGATCCGCCGGATGCGCCGGAGATCAGGCCCTTGGTGTTGTGGGTGAGGTTCGGGGCGAAGTACTGCACGGCCAGACGGCTGTGTGAGGTCTTGTAGGAAGCGAACCCGCCCACCAGGTGCAGCAAGATCGGGCCAGGCAGGACCGGGGCGGTCCAGGAGTGGCCGAGCAGCGGTGCGATCACACGGGCGGGCAGCTCGGATTCCCGCAGCGCCACGGTGCCGTCGAGCCACGCCTGGCGCAGCTGGTCGCGGTCGGTGGTCGGCTCGGGCATCGCGTAGATTTCGGAGGTCGTCGCGACGTCGACCTCGACGCCGAGCGCGCCGTTCTTGGCGATCGCGCCGGTCGCGTGCACGAAGTAGTCGCCGGTGTCGGTGGTGCGCCATCCGACCGTGGTGTGCACGATGCTGTTGTTCCGCGGCGGCTTGATCGCGTTCATCGCATCCCATGCCTGATCCGCGCCGCGGCGGCTGTTCGACTCGAGGAACCCAGGCCAGGGCATCGCCTTGGACCATGACCCGTCGCGGATCTGGTCTTCGGTGTACTTGAGCACCACCGACTCGGTCTGGAACTGGCCGGTCTCCTTGTCGCGGATCGGGTAGCCGCGATCGTTGCGGACCCACCGGGAGAACTTGATCACGTACAGGTGCGGGGGGCGAGCGATCTCGTTGTCCGTGCCGTCGTCTTCGATGGCGACTGTCTGGACCTCTGCCCAGCCGTGCATGACCCGATGGTACTGGTCGTCCTCGTCGCCGGGGGTGTGCTTGATGAGCACGGTCTGCCCCTCAACCACGCCGTAGTGGTTGCCTCGGATGAAGGGGCGCTTCTCGGGCTGGTCCTCGGGGTTGTCGTTGCCGAAGAACACTCCCCCGCCGCCGCTGCCGGTCTGCGTGAGGGGTGCGGAGGGGGTGATCTCGATAGTCTCTGCCGGCTGCTGCTCGTCGACGACGGGGCGGGTTGCGACCACGGAGGAGGCGACCGCTTGGGGCACGTCGAGACCTGCGACGATGTAGGTGTCGCGGGAGATCCGCGCGCCCTCCGCGACCGCGGCCGCGTACTCGGTCAGGGCGACGCGGCCCCGGTCGCTGAGTTGCTCCGCGGTCAGGTCCGGGTTGATCGCGTGGATCCGCTCGAGGCGGTTGAGGGACTCGCGCGCCCACGCCTCGGCGTGCTGCTCGGAGGTTGCCCGGTCCTGCTGGTTCTGCTCAAGCTGGGCAGTCGCTTCCTTGAGGCACACGGCGACGCCGGTGCGGCCGTGGACGAGCTTGTCTGCCTCGGCCGCGGCGACCATGGCGCGGGCGTCGTCGACGGAGATCTCGACGAGCGTAGCGACGGTGCCGCCGGCGTCCATGTGGTCGGTGAAGTCCGACTTGCGGTCGTCGAGGTTGGGCAGGTAGATCCGTGCCGGGATGCCCAGCTCCGCCAGCTGCGCGCCGACCGCCGCGGCCCGCTGTGCGCCGGCGGGATCGTTGTCGACGACCAGGTTGACGGTGGCGCCGCGGAACTGCTCGAGCAGCTCGGCGGGGAACGCCGTGGCACCGCCGGCGTTCGTCGTCGCGGCCAGGGCCTCGGCGATCGCGCTGTCGGCGTCCTTCTCCCCCTCGAGCAGCCACACGTCGCCGCCGGCGGCGACCGCTGCGCGGATCGCGGCGAGGTTGTACAGGAGGGGCGCAAAGCCTTCGGGCTTGCGCTTGACCCACCGGCCGTTGGCGCCACGGTAGCTCTGCGTGAACCTCTTGTGCCGCTGTCCGTCCAGGGTGGTCTCTTCGCGGTGCACGCGCTGCAGGACGACGCCGTTGTCGTCGACGTACTCGTAGACCTTGACCTGGCGCCATGTCGCGCCCGTCAGATCCGGAGTCTTGGGGGCGAGCTCATCTTGCGTCAGCCGCGGCGGCAGCGAGGGCCGCTTCGCCCGCGGGGTGCGCGAGCCGGTGCGGCGATCGGCGGGCAGCGGTGCGTCGAACAGGTCGCTGACGGTCAGGCCGAGCGCGCCGCACACGTCGCGGAGATCGAAGGCATCGCCGCAGCCGAAGCAGTGCAACATCACCTTGCCGCCGGTGCGGTCGTAGCGGATGCTCAGCGACGGCATCGCGTCGCCGTGCACTGGGCACAGCGCCATGTGCTGGCTTCCCTGCCGGCGGGGCTTCCACCCGCCCCGGTCCAGGGCCTCGAGAACACGATCGAGAGAGTTCGTAGCCGTCGACGTGCCGGTGTACTCAAGCGTCATCGCTGCAGCACACCCCCTCGGGTGCACGCTGCAGCGCCCAGCGTGTGCGACACGACGGCCACACCAACGCTAGACATCCGCAATATCGCGGCTATAATCATGAACATCCGATCATGGATTGACTGACTCAGCATCAGTAACTTGATCAGCCTCTGGCAGGAGGCTGTGACCCAAAAGCACTCAAGACCCCCGATGGTTGGCAGACCGGAGGGGGTTGAGTCTTTCTACGCGGACTTTGGCATGTCGAGCATGTCGAGCTCCTGTTCTGCCTCGCGCGTAGCGCGCTCGCGCGCCGCCTTTTCCAACTCGTCCTTGACGTAGTCCGGGATCTCAAGCCCGGCCTGCTGTGAGACAGCCAGCGCAAGCCAGCTGCTGAGGGGGATCCCAGACTCCGCAGCGAGGCGTTCGAGGATCGGGTCGTAGGCCTCCGGATATCGAACCGTCCTGACGGCGCGAGGGCCGTATGAACGACGTCCTGGCTTCGCTCTGGCTGGCATGCCCTGTTTCTAGCACGTAGCTGATTCAGAATCACGGATTGGTTCGGTGCGTCGCGCAGACGGCTCTGAGCTCTCATGCCAGGTATAGGCCCAGCCTCGGACGCTTCGCGGACATCGGTTCCCGAAAAAAGTTTGGCTTCGCTGTTGGTACACCTTTTACGCCTCGCGCGGGCGCGCATGTGTGAGGGCTGCCGCTGAAAAGGTGTACCAGGTGTACCAAACGCGATAAAAACACTGATCAGAAGGCAAAAATGCTTGGTACACCTTGCGAATCGGCAGGTGTACCAGAGGTAATGAAACCCCAGGTCAGCGCTAATTTCGTTGGTACACCTCAATTGTGTACCACTGCGCGCGAGTCGGGCTTTGCTGTTACAGCGACGTGCGAGCAATACTGCTGCGTCGACGAGGGTTGTGTGTCATCCGACGCTTCCTCGGAGTGGATTCCTCGGGTGGTGTGGCCCGTCTTCGCTCGCTGAGCTCGGCGTGTCGCGCTAGATCTCTCGATCGGCGGGGATCTTCCAGACGCGGGTGGGTTCTCCACCGATTCGCGCGGTCACGGTTCCGGTCTTGGTGCCGATCAGATGTAGCCGGCGCAGTGTCGTGGTGATCGCTTTGATGCTGAGGGTGGGGTCACCGTGCGCGGCCCGGATGAAGGGCAGCGCTTCGGTGGGGCGGATATACAGGTAGCGGTGGTCGGTGCGTCCGATCACCCACTCCTTGGTCTGGCTGGCGTTGTCGGTGAGCTCGCCGCCGTTGGCGAGCAGGTATCTGACGGCCTCGCGTAGGGCCCAGATGATTTGGTCGTCCTCGCCGAGCCATGACGTCGCGGGCTGGGCGGGAGCATCGAGGCCGAGGGTGCTCAGGATCGTGTCGCCGAGGTAGAACGCGGCGTCGAGGCGCCGGGGCTTGGCGAAGTCGGGATGTCGGGCGATGTTGATCCCATGAGGGTCGAGATCCAGGTGGGGCGCGTTCTGCTGCAGATAGCTCGCGATGATGCGTCGGCCGGCAGCGGCGGGTTCACTTCCCAGCGAGCGGAGCGGTTGAAGGCTGCGCGGACGCTGGGGAAGCTCGATGGTGATGGAGCGCTCGGCGCTGAGCGGCTGAATTGTCTGAGAGCTGGCGATGATCAGCGCGGAGGCCTTGCTGAGTGGGGTGGCGAATGAGACGAAGCTCTCGATCTCGATCTCGTCGAGCGCGCTGAGTGGTGCGCGGGGGCTGACGTGGGGGGCGCTGGTGAGGACCAGTGGCCTGCCGGGCACGACGGCACGTCGGACTCCTGCGAACGTGAGGGGGTCGATGTGTGGTCGTTCGATCTCGCCGGCGAGCTCGGCGAGTGCGTCGGCGAGCGCGTCTCGGGTTGTGGGGGTTCCCCCGATGATGAAGATCGGTGTCGGGAGGGGCTCGATGTAGGAGTACGCGATCGCGCGGACGAGCTTGTCGGCGTGGAGTGGGAACGCCTCACGCAGGGGCTCGATACCCGCAGCCCAGGCGCTTCGCGCGTGAGCTGCGGGTATCGAGTCTGCGAGTGTGCCCATGGTCAGCTGGCGTCGGTGTCGTCGGTGCGGATGGCGATGAGTTCGTGGCCTTCGGGGATCTGCGCTTCGAGCATCTCGCGCGCTTCCTGGTAGCTGCCGGCCTCGACGGTGATCCGCTCTGTGGCGGTGCTGCGGATGGTTCCGATGACGCGCATGGGCGGACCCTAGTGGTCGTCTCCGACATTCCCCGCTGTCATGCGCTGGCTTGCAGGTGCCGTTGCACGTACTCGTCGAGGGCGGCTCGGACGACGTCGGAGTCGGTCTTCATCCCCAGCTGCGCGCGCAGCTGGTCGACCTCGCGCTTGCGGGTCGGGGTGACGCGGGTGCGGATCGTCGGGGACGCGCCGGATCCCGCGGCCGTGCCGCCGACGCGGGGTCGTCCTCCGACGGCCCGTGCGACAGCCTGTGTGCTTCCGAGGGCCTCGAGGAGGAGCTGCTGCCCGATGGCTGCGGCGTCGGCGCCGTGGGCGCTATCCCCCGGCGTTGACGCGCCGGTGGGCTGCTCTTCGAGCGCGGCGAGGGTGGCGTAGCGCTCCTGGTCCTTCTTGCTGAGGGTCATTCGTTCTCCTCCTCCATCTGTCGGCGGTAGTAGGCGCCCAGCGGCATGACGTGGTAGACGACGAAGTTGCCGCCGGGCTTGAGTTCAATGAGCACTTCGATCAGCCGATCGGTCTGTGCGTGCTGTGGGCCGATGAAGACGCGACGCTGGTTGCGGGTGTCGCCGTCGTTGATCTTGACCTTGGTGCTCGTGTAGGTCGCGTTCTGCATTGCGTAGAGAGCGTCAGCGTGGGGGATGTCGTGCTTGTCAGCTGACTCCGGCCACTCGATTCCCATATAGGTATTGTGCCACAAAACACCTGTCTGGGGAACGTGCTGTGGAGAAGTCGATGCTCGCGGCCGCGCGGGGGCGTAGCTTCGCAGGATGGTCCACGACTGGCTGGCAGCCGGCACCCAGCCGCATTGCTGCGGTGTGGTGATGCGCGATCGCCCTGCCGCGTTGGCGTGCGTGGTGTGCGGCCGTGAGGAGGCGCTGCCACAGGTGGCCTCTCCCCCGGTCTTCGTCGGCGCGAGCATCCACGGAGGATGACCCTCTGCTACCTCGAGCTGGTGATGACTTCGATGATCCGGGGGGCGATCGCGGCCGGCGCCGGCGTGATGGGGTGTTCGGCGAGCTTGGTCGGGTCGGCTTCGCGCCAGATGATCCGCCGCTCGTTGCACCAGGTGCAGCTCGCCCCCCAGTGGTACGGGTCGGCGTCGTGCAGCCTGGTGCGCAGCGGCGCCGCATAGGGGCTCTGGATACCGGCACGCCAGCGGACGTGTGGGTGGAGGTCGGCCGCGGAGAGGTACAGGCGACGCCCGATGCCGAGACCCGCGTACAGCTCCCAGCGGTTGCCATCGTCGTGCGGGTTGTCCGGGTTGATCGACGGGATGTCGTAGGGCTTCGAGAACACGTCACCGAACCCGTCGAAGGGATCGACGGCGAATCGTCCACGCAGACCGCTCGCAGCGTGCTGCAGCACGGTCATCGGGTTCCCCTCTGGCGTCGTGGTGCGCAGCAGGTAGATGGTCGGGTCGTCCACCACGCGCCTCACCCGATCGACGTTCTCACGCGCGAGCTGTTCCGCGGCCGCGGCGGTGAGCAGCGGGTGGAGCAACTCGTCGTCACCGGCCTGCAGCACAGCCTCGGCCGCGGCCTCCTCGGCGAGGCCCGGAAGGTGCTCGAGCAGTCGCGGATGCCACTCGTTGGAATGCCGGGAGGTCCGCGCCCAGGCGTTCGCGATCTCGGTCAGCAGCATCGAACGCGCCCATCGCTGTGCTGCATCGTCGAGGCCGTCGCTCTCTTCGAGCTCACGGAGCTGGTCGCGTGCGCGTCTGCGGCCGAACCAGCCCGCGGCCGCGACTTCGGTCCGCGCGCGCCTGCGCCGCAGCACGCGCCGTAGGTACTCCCCTTCGGGGCTGTAGTACTCGTCGGACATTCAGCTGGCGAGGGTGGCGAGGGTGGCGACGATCGCGACGACCAGGCCGGCGGCGATCATGTAGGGGCCGAACGGGAGGTCCGTGCTCTCGTGTCCGTGCTTGCGTCGCACCGCCGCGATGATCGCGTGGGGGAACGCGAGGACGTAGGCGACCGCGATTGCGATGAACGGGAAGTACCAGGTGTGCCACCCGGTGAGCAGCCCCACGCTGAGAGCGAGTTTCACGTCACCGAAACCGACTTGCCCGAGCAGCCCGAACGCTGCCAGCAACACCGCGAGGCCGAGTGCGCCGCTGATTGCAGAGATCGCTGCACCGCCGGCGCCGGCAGTGATCGCGAGAGCGAGGACGGTGCCCGTCAGGAAGGCGGCGAGCGTGAGTGTGAGCGCGTCGGGCAGTCGACGCTCCTGCAGGTCCGTGCGCGCCAGGAGCGCCCCGTAGACGCTGTAGACGCTGATCATGACCCAACTGCCGACCGTGAGCCCGAGATCGGGGCTCAGGGGCGCTGTGATGGCCGCTGACAGAGCGAAGCCCCCCACAGCCGCGAGCGGGTACCGCAACGCCGGGAAACGTCCCGCGCGCGCGCTTTGGGGGGCCTCACGAGTTGTGGTCATGGGTCAGCTGGCGATCGCGTGGCGCTGTCGCAGCTGAGCGATGAGGGACTGCGTCTCGGTGTCGGGCTCGTAGTCCTCGTCGACGGCGGCAAGGTTCTGCTCGAGCTGCGTGATCAGTCGCTCGACGCCGGCGTGGTCGCCTGCCTGGTGCTCGGCGCGCAGACCGTCACGCCAGAAGACCTCGTTGATGGGGTCGACCATGCGTCCGATCGCGGAGGCGAGGCGTGCGTGTCGGACCTTCCCTGTGGACAGGCTGCGGGTGGCTACCTCATGGGCGACGTCGCCAATGGTCGCGATCATTTCGTTGCGCAGCCGGTCGGCGAACACGTAGCGCTTGTCGGGGACGCCGCTGATGGGCTGTCCCTTGACGAGCTCGAGCGCAGCGAGCAGCCGGTCGGTGGGGGTGTCAGAGATCTCGTCACCGATGAGACCGAGGAAGTCCTGCCAGTCGGAGCGGACGTCCTCGTGCAGCCGGTACTCCCCCGTCGTCACGAGCGGCACATAGAGCTCGCCGTCATCGTTCTGTCCGAGCCAGCGGCGAGTCTTGGAGGTCAGCCCGTTGCGGTCGTCGTTTGCCTTCTTGCCCGAGGCGATCTGGCCGGGCCAGAACACGGCGTGTACCTGCTCGGCGGTGGCGTTCGGGTTCACCGACAAGAACGCGACCAGCTCGGTCCCCTTGCGGATTGCCGATCGCCACTGCGCGGCGGTGTTCGGGTTCACCGGCGCCTCTCCACGCGCGCCGCGAACCTCGACGGGTCCGAGCAGCTGCAGGTACGGCCCACGGTGCAGCGGTGTGATCGCCGCGAGCGGCTCGTCGTGCTCGGCCGCGGCCTCCTCGTCGACCAGGTCGACCGTGACGGTCTCCGCCGGCTCCTCGTCGACGGCGGCGGGTGCTGCCTCGTCCGCCTCGGAGATCTCCGCCTCCTTCTCGGCGGCGACAGGCTCGGAGATCTCGACGTCGGGCTCGTCGACGAGCGGGAGCTGCTCGGCTTCGACCTCGTCGGCTTCGACTGCAGCGGCGGGGATCTCGTCGAGCTCGAGTTCGTCGTCGAGCGCGACGCCGGTAGCGGCGCCCTCTGTGGCGACGTCGAACAGCGCGAGGATCTCGTTGTACTCGCGCGTGCCGACAAGCTGCGGGGTGATCGGGATGGCGACGCCGGTGCCGGGGATCTCGAGCTGAGCTCGACGGTCCTCGGTGAGTGCCAGGTTCCAGCTGCCCGTCAGGTGGCCGGCGCTGACAGCTGCGATACCGACCCGCGGGATCCGGGTGACCAGCTCGCTGATGGCTTCACGGGTGGCTTCGTCCGGGTTGTCGCCGAGGATGATGATTTCCGGCGCCCAGGCCTCCGCATCCGCTCCGGTAGTACGTGCCTGCTCGAGCCCGTCGACGCCGAGCTCAGCGAGAGCAGCTTCGACCGCCGCGGCCTGTCCGTGCAGGTTGCGCAGCAGCGTGTCGGTGTCCTCGACGTGACGCACGCGGCCGCTGCCGAGCGCGAGCGGGAGGCGATCGCCGACGCCGACGAGGGTGACCTGGACGTCCTCAGACCAGGTGTTCGCGGCGAGCTCGATCGCGATGGCGGTAAGCACGCCCTGGCGCAGCTCTCCGGTGGCGCCGGTGACGTTGAGCGCACCGATCCGTTCCAGGTCGACGAAGATGTGCCCGTTGTTGTCGTCGTGGCCGAGCATGACCAGCGCCGGGTACGGCGCGGACGGGACCGTGTCGAGAGGCTCGAGGTCGGTCAGCGCGACCATCCAAGCGAGCTTGTCTTCGGGGTCGTACTGGGTGAACGGTGCCGGAAGGTCGGTCGGCTCGTCGAGGTAGACGGCGACCGAGCTCTCATCGAGGCGGAGGGCGTACAGCGCGGGGAGCCGGCTGCCGGTTTCCTGCGCCCACACGGCCAGGTGGCGCAGGGCTGTGTCGACCGCCTCGGCGCCCAGCGGGTTCTCCACGGCGCGCAGCTCGAGCTCCACGGAGGACACCGTCTCGTCGGGCATCGCGATCCGCTGGCGGGGCTTGCGGTCGCGGCGCTGCTTGAGACGCCGCCACCCGAGGAGGGTGAGGAGGCCGGCGGCGAGTGTGGCGCCGATGCCTCCGATGGTGGCGACCTGGAAGTAGTCCTCAATGCCGCTCGTGTCGTCCTCGTCGACGTCGACGGCCGCGGCCGGAGCTGCAGCCTCGTCGACGGGCGCCTCGTCGGCGGGCGCCTGGGTGGCATCCGTGGTGAACCCCAGACCGCTTGTGGCCTCGTCCTCGGCCGCGGCATCCGCACCCGACGCGCCAGCGCCTTCGTCGGCGCCGCCGCCAGCACCCGCGGCACCAGCACCCTCGTCTGCGTCGACGTCGACGGCGCCGGCAGCGCCCTCGTCCGTGTCGATCGAGCCAGTGCTGCCGGTGGTGCCCGCCGCGTCGTCGGTCGGAGCGATGGGGACGACGGTGGCCACGGGGATGTTGACCTGCTGGCCGGGGTAGATCCAGTTCGGATCGGTGATGGTGCCGCCGCCAGGCTGAACGATGTCTTTCGAGGCCTCGAAGATCTCGGGGTAGCGGGTACCGTCGCCGAGCTCCTCGGCCGCGATGTCCCACAGGGTGTCGCCGGAGACGATGGCACGCTGCTCGTAGGTGATCTCGGTGACCGTCTCCGCCTCGGCGCTTGCAGGCGCTGCCGCGACATCCGCTGCGGCTGGCACGACGGCGTCTGCCGGCAGGGTGAGCACCCATCCCTCCTGCAGCCATCCCGATGCGGTCAGCGCTCCCCCATCGGCCTGCTGCACACCGAGGTTGAGCGCGGAGATCTCTGCAGCGCGGCTGCGGTCGCCCAGCGTGCTCTCCGCGATCCGGGCGAGTGTGTCCGTACCCGTCACCACGTACTGCGGGCCTGCCTCGACGACAGGGGCCTCCTCAGTCGCAGCCTCGGTGGTCGCAACCGAGACGACAGAGGTGCTCATCGACACCGAAGGCTGTGTGGGTACCTCTGACGCAAACGCGGCCGCGGGCGAGAACAGTGCGATGACTGCGGCGAGCAGACCGCCCATGACCTTCTGCTGGACGCCGAGGCCAGGGATCCGCGGCCGCGGCACGCCGCGCAGCTGCGCGGGCAGCTCGGCGAGGAAGCCGACAGCGAAGGTCGCCCACGCGATCCACGCGACGATCGGCATGATCGTCCCGATCAGGAAGGATCCGGTGTAGTCGCGCATCGTGAACCCGGCCACGAGCTCGTCCCACGACGGCAGCGGGTTGCCGGCGAAGAACACGAGCCCGGCGGGGATACCGACCAGGAGCACGGCGAGCAGGATCAGCGACCCGAGGCCCTTTCCGATGCGGTTCATGATGCCTCCTTGGGGGTCAGGGGACGATGACCGTCTGCAGCTCGTTGACCTCGAGGTCGACTGCGCTGTTGGTGGTCAGGTTGATGGTGCCGCCGGGGCCGGCGAGAGAGGTCCACGTCACGGTCCAGTTCGTCGTGGCCGTGACCGTGAAGCGATCGCCGGGGTTCCGGCTCGAGGTCGACGTGTACTGGTAACCGCAGGTCGGCGACGTCGTCATGCCGTAGCCGACGTTGTACGGGGTGCCGGTGTTGCCGCAGGTCGTCGACGCGCCGTCGCCCATCTGCCAGCGAACGGACGTGGCCTGAGCGGTCGCCGTGATCGTCTGCCCACCCAGCGTCGCGGTCTCCGTATAGGGGCCCCAGGTCAGGGGCTCGGGGTTGTTGACCCAGAGCCAGATCGGCACCCCGACGTAGCCGCGACGGTGACCCCATTCCGGGTTGACCTCGGGAGCCATGCCGATGTCGATGCCGCGCAGGGCGAACGTGGAGATGAGCTGTTGAGCAGCGGCACCCGGAGTGAGCACCCGCAGCCCCGGCGGGACCGTCTCACCCCAGAAGTTGCTCTCCGTGCCCAGGCCCGGCGATCCACCGGGCGTCGGGTTGAACATGATGCAGCCGTAGTAGCCGGCCTCCTGCGAGTAGCCCGGCGGGCGGGCCGGCCATACGCCGTCCTTCATAAAGACGTAGCACTGCCGCGTGTTCGACCAGTACGAGTCGGATCCACCGCAGTCGATGATCGCGTAGAAGCGCTGGTAGGTGCCGCCCTCGAACACTCGAATCTGATCCTCGGTCCAGCCCAGCTGCAGAAGGCCAGACTGCGAGTTCTCGTAGTAGCAGGTCGGTGCGCCAGGGGTCCACCCGTTGCTGTCCGGGTTCGGCGCCGGATCCGAAGGTATCGAGATCGTGAGGTAGCAACGCGAAGACTCCGGGTCACACCAAACACCACCGGCAGCATTAGCAGGCGCAGCCGTGGCCATCAAGGTGCCTGCGATCAAGGCGATCGAGGCAAGGGCGGTGACTAGTCGTTTCAGCATGCGATCTCCCGAGCTACGGTCAGCAGCTCTCCCCCAGACTGATCAGGTTGTAAACCAGCCAGGTCTCGCTCTCGCTGTCGTAGACGACCTGGTAGTCGAAGGTGCTGCGAGCTTCGGGGCGCATGGCCTCCGACCCGTCGCTAGCCCAGACCTTGTACTCGCTCGCGTCCTGGCAGGCATTGATCGTGACAAGACCGTTCTCGATGCCTTCCCACTCCTGCCCGTAGGAAGCAACCGTTTCGTACTTGATCGCTCCCTCTGTGGTTGCGGGGCCTTCGACGTTCACCTGGTCGACGTTGAGAATCGGCCCCTCTGCGATGCCAGCTGCATCGTTGACAGCGACCTCGAGAGCTCGCCCGGTCGCCCACGCCTCAAGCGGCGCAGTATCGGTACCACCAGCTGCGTTGACCTCGCCCCGTGTGACGAAGTACTGGGTCAGCACGGTCTCCGCTGCGGTGATCGCCTCATCCTCGCTCGCCGGCGGCGGAACCTGTGCGTTGCTGGCGGTAGGCGTGGGGGTCGGGGTGTCTGTGGGGCTGGCGGTGGGGTTCTGGTTGCCGGTGCCCGTGCATGCGGTCAGCGTCAGTGCGGCGGCGATGATGCCGGCGATGGCGAGGCGCTTGATGCTCATGGTGGGGCTCCTATTGGGTGATCAGCTCTGCGGTGGCTGTGGCTTGGACGGGGAACGGCACGGGGAGGAAGGTTGCCGAGTAGTCGGTGTCGACGGTGACGGTGATGCGGTCGCCGCTGACGGCGACGCTTCCTCCGACGCCAGCGGCGGCGAGGTAGCCGTTGGCGGCGCTGACGGCTCGGTTGCTGTCGATCGCGGTGGTGCCGTCGATGATCGCTTGGCCGCTGACCGCGTTCGCTGCGGCTCGGGCGGCACTGGCTGCGGTGGTGTAGGCCTGCTGGTTGGCTTGCACCTTGCCGGCGCCGTCGACGACGAGTCCGACGATCGCGAGGAACGCGACGGTCATGATGACGAAGTAGATCGTCGCGACGCCCTTGTCGTCACGGAACTTGGCTTGGAGCCTCTGGATCATGGTTTTCATCGCCGCTCCCTGTAGGCGTCGACCGGAGAAGCAGCGGTGCCTGTGAGGTCGCGGGTGCCGGGGAGGCCGATCATGGCGGCGTCGCTGAGTGCGACGGTGCAGGAGACGGTCGCACTGACTCGGCCGGTGGTCCCGATCGGGGCGCTCAGGCCAGAGGCGTCGATGTTGACGGAGAGGGTGGTGCAGTTGACGCCGGACTGTTCCATCGAGATCCGCGCCATGTCTTCGGCGGCTTCCTGCGCCTCGGCTGTGGTGCGCGCGAGCGAGGCTTCGCGAGCTGCGGCTGACGCTGCGGACTCGACGGCATTGCCGGCCAGAGCGAGACGTCCGGAAGCTGCGAGCAGCACGAGCACGGCGGCGAGGGCCGGGGCGAGGATGGCGATCTCGAGGCCGGCGGAGCCGCGGTCGTCGCGGAGCTTGGCAATGAGGGTGCGGATGGTGCGCATCAGTTGACCCACCTTTCAGTGGGGCCGGTCACGGTGACGTCGATGTTGGTGGTCAGTCCGGGGACGAAGGAGGGGGCGTTGCCGGTGACGGTCACTGTCACGGTGTTGGCGCCGCGGTCGACCGCGACGGACGCGCCGCTGATCGGTGAGCCGGACTGGTTCAGGACAGCGAGGCCGGCGGTGGAGCCGTCTGTTCCGCTGGCGTTGTAGGCGCGGGCGGCGTTGTAGGCGCTGGTGGCGGCGGCGTGGGCGAGGTTGTTGGCGTGAAGGATGATGCCCAGGTGCAGGAAGACCGCGAGGACGAGCAGCAGTACCGGGGCGATGATCGTGTTCTGCAGCGTGGCCGCACCCCGATCACCGGCGAGCGCTTCTCTGAGGCGCTGCCGGTGACCGGGGTTGGTGGTGCGGACCATCTGCGGGTGGCTCTTTCAGCCGGTGGGGATCTGACCGGCGTAGGCGTTGATCGCGGTGACGATGATCGCCACGACGGCCACCGCGGCGAGCGCGATCCCGGCGGTCCAGATGACCTGCTCGAGGGTGATGGAGCCACGTTCGGGCTCTTCGGTGAAGCGAGCTGCCCGCCCGCGCATGCGGGACAGGAACTCTCGGCTCAGGGTCGACATAGGATCCTGGTTCCTTTCTCTCTCTGGGTGGGTGGTGCTTGGTCTACTAGGTATAGGCCCCGGTTTGGAGCCTTCGCGGACATCGGTGGATAAACAACCTTTCAGAAGAAAGCGTTGAGAACGAACGGTGTGCCGAGGAGGAGCATGAAGAGGACGCCGGTGAGGGTCATCGGGATGGTCATCTTGTTGGTTGCTTTGTTCGCCTCCGTCACTTCGTCATTCAGAAGTCGGTCCCGGAGGTTCTGCCCCCGTGCCCTGAGTGTCTCATATACCGATGCTCCTTGCTCCCCTGAGAGCCTGATCACCTTGGCGATTTCACCCAGGTCGGGGACGTTGATCTCGACGGAGAGCTGCTCGAGCGCGTCCCAGGGGGCGGTACCGGCGTAGCGGGCTTCGGTGAGGGTTTGGCGGATACGGACGAAGGCCCAGTTGCGTCCGACTTGGGCTGCGGACTCGAGGGCTTTGCCGGGAGGGGCGCCGCTGATGCGTTCGGATCCGACGAGCTCCATGTAGACGGCGACCGAGCGGGAGAACTCCTTGCGGGCGGCTTCGGCTTGGTCGCGGACGAGCAGGTTGGGCAGGTACCAGCCGCCGATGGCGAGGGGGATGCCGAACAGTGCGGGGATGTAGAACGCGGTCAGGCCGAGGACTTGGAAGATCAGTCCGATCGCGATGGGGGCGATGAGGCCGAGGCCGGCGGAGAGCACCTTCTGGTACAGGAACCGGTTGACGCTCATGCCGATCAGGCGCAGATCGCGGGTGGGGATCTTGAGCGAGGGGCTGTCGCCGACGCGACGGAGGACGGCTGAGCCTACCCGGTTCTCAAGGGTGGCGGCGTAGGCGGGGTCGGCGGCGACGGTGGTGGTGCCGATCCGATCGAGCGCTGCGGAGAGGCTGGGCTGGGTGGGCACCAGTGCGGCGATGACCAGCGCGAAGCCGAGCCCCAGGACGAGGCCAGGGAGGACGATTAGTGCGAGGTTCACTTCTCACCAGCTTTCTCGGAGGCAACGAGCAGACGGGGTGCCGGCACGCCGCGGCTGATGCGTCGCATCCACAGCAGTACGAGGGCGTAGCTGACGAGGTACGCGGCGAACAGGAGTTGACCGATCGGGGTGCCGTAGGGGGCGGAGTACTGCTGGGCGAGGACCAGAAGTACGAGCAGCGCGACGGTGAAGTAGACGACGAACCTGGCCTCGTTGCGCGGGGTGGCGCGGTCGGCTTCGATCTGTCGGCGCATCTTGACCCGCTCGAAGATGCTCTTGGCGAGATCCTCGAGCGAGGCGGCGAGACCGGAGCCGCGGAGCTCGGCCTTGCGGAGAAGATGCATCACGAGCACGTCCGCGGTCTCGTCGTTGAGATCGTCGGCAAACGCCTGCAGCGCCGCGGTGGTGGTCCACCGGGCGTTGATGCGCGCGACGAGCTGCGTGACCTGTGGGCGGATCGCTTCGGGGCAGCTGCTCAGCGATGCGGCGATGGTGCGTTCGAGGCCGGCACCGGAGACGGTGAGGCCGGCGAGGCTGCGGGTCCAGGACTCGAGGGCGTCGAGCTTGGCGATCGTGTTCTCCTCGGGGCCCTTCTGCAGCAGCCATGGCAGGCCGACAGCGGCGACGGGCACCGCGATCACGAGCAGCCACCATCCGGTGATCAGCGCGAACACCAGACCGACCGCGGCGCCGCCGACGAGCTGGATCTGCTGCGTGCGGGTGAAGTCGCGTGTCGCCTTCCCGCGAAGTGCGCTGCGCGTGGGCAGCCCACTGGTGCTGGGCTTATGGGCGGCGCCGAGGATGACCAGGATCGCGCCGGCCACCGCGACGATGATGCACAGAGCGAGGGTTGCGGTAGTCATCTCACACTCCCAGGTTCGCGGGATCGAAGCCGTAGAACTTGAGCTCCTCGAGGAGCCGCGGCGATGGCATGTCAGCGGTGATGAGGCTGCCGGTGGATCGGTCGAAGCGGAACACCTGAGAAGCCACAGGGCGGGAGTTGTTCTGCTCCTCGCCGGGCAGGATCTCGGCGATCTCGGTGACGACGCGGCGGGGCTTGCCGGTAGCGGGGTCGATGATCTTCGAGATCTGCACCACGATCTTGATGTTCTGCTCGATCATCCGGTAGGCGTACACGGGGGTCGTGTTGTTGCCGCGCGACAGCATCAGCGCCGACATGCGGTCGATCGAGTCGTCTGCGCTGGCGGCGTGCAGAGTGGACAGCGACCCGACACCGGACTGCATGGCCTGCATCATGGCGTAGATCTCAGGCCCGCGGACCTCACCAACGATGAAGCGCTGCGTGTCCAGTCGGAGGGTGTCGTAGACCAGGTCTTCGGGGGTGATCTCACCAGGCAGCCGCCCATCGGCGCCACGCTCCCCCTCCCCCGGCTTCGCCTCGAGCGAGACCACTCGAGGGTGGCGGTCGTTGATCTTGTGAAGGTAGAGCTCACGCTCCATCTCGATTGTGACGATCTTCTCCTCGGCCGGGATGCAGTCGGCGAGCGCGCGCAGCAGTGTGGTCTTGCCTGCGCCGGGGAAGCCGCTGGTGACGACGGAGACCCCGGCGATGACGGCCGCGCGGAGGAAGGCTGCCGCCTGGCGGGTGATGGTGCCGCGCTCCACGAGCTGGTCGAGGGTGACGTCGACGAGGCGGTGGATACGGATGACGATCGTGGGGCGGGTGGCGACGGGTTCGGCGATCGCTGCCAGGCGCGCTCCGCCGGGCAGGTCCATGTGCAGTCGCGGCCGGGCGCTCGTGAACGATCGTCCGCCCTCACCCGAGCGGGCGGCGAGCAGGTTGATCTCTCGCTCGAGCTCACGGTCATTCTCGGCGATCGGGTACTGGTACTTGACCACGCGGCCGTCCGCGTAGGAGATCCAGACGTCGTCGAACCCGTTGATGTGGATGTTCTCAACGTCGGGCTCGTCGACGAGCGGCTGCAGCCGACCCAGGCGGAACAGCTGGTCGAAGACGGCCTGCCGGATCGCGGTCTGCATCGGCGCCGGCCAGCGGCCCTCGCCGGGGCGTCGGGTCTGGTCGTCGACGCGAGCTCGGACCCGGTCAACGATGTGGTCCTGCGCTGTCTGCTCGCGCTGCTCGGCAGTGATGTCCATGGACTCGCTGAATACCGCGGCGAGCTCACGGGAGACCTCGTCGCGAATGGCGGCGATGTCGGCCCAGGGCAGATCGCTGCGCGCGTCGAGGGTGGTTTGCGGAGTGACCTCGGGTGCAGGCCGTTCGGGGGTGGAGGGCGGTGTCGGCACGATCGGAGCAGCAGGTGTCGTGGGGGCGGCTTCGGCCGGAGCGTTCCGCTGCGCCGCACGGGTCAGGTGCGCGGCGGCGTGTCCCAGGTTGCGCAGGCCCGTGTCGGCCGGTGCGGTCGTTGGTGCCTGCGGTGTTGCCGGTGCCGGCGCGGTGGCCGGTGCTGGCGCGGTGAAGAACGGGATGTTGCCCAGGTCTGCAGGGTCGGGCGTGGAGTCGCTCACTGCTGTCCCTCCCAGTCGGTGGTTGTGTATGTGCGGGTGTTGAGGACATCGCTGTAGCTGTGCAGCAGTGCGCCGATGGCCCGCGAGTAGGGGGTGCGCTGGGCACCGAGGGTGGGTGCGCCGACCGAGTAGATAGCGGCGCCCTTCGGATCCCAGGGGATGGTGCCCAGCAGGTTCATGCCGATCTGCTTGGTGACGGTCTTGAGAGGCCAGGTCTCCTGCGTGGTGGAGCGTTCGGTAACGAGGAGATCCACGTAGCTGGCGTGCCCGATCTCGTTGAGCGTGTTCAGCAGCCACTCGGGGACGGTGTTGCGGTTCTCGTCGAGGGATCGCCAGTGTGCGAGCACGGCTGCCACGGAGGGCAACGTGCGATCGGTGAACAGGGTGATGCTGTCCGCCTCGCGCAGTAGCGGGAGACGAGGGTCGTTGACGTGGAGGCGCCCGCCGTCGACGAGGATGTCGTAACCGGCGGACTCGTAGGGTCGCAGCGCGTCGAGCAGTGCCCGCCAGAAGTGGGGGCCCGCGCCGGCGGCGCCCTGCAGGCTCTTGAAGCCGGGGATGAGCACTGAGCGGGGGCTGAGCTCGACGGTCTGCTCCCAGAGCTTGTCAGGGGTCAGAGCGCCGTACTGGTCTGCGACGGCCGCTTCGGTCAGTCCGGTGCTGTGGTAGACCTGCCCGCGGATGAGTCCGGGGATGATGCTGCTGGTCTTGGTGGTGTCAGCCTCGACGAGGATCACGGGCTTGGACCAGTTGAGGGCCAGGGCGCCGGCGGCGGTGGTCACGCCGGGGGCGCCGGACGCGCTGGCAAGGAAGATGATCGCCATGCGGGGTCACTCCCCCGTCGAGTCGATGACCAGCGCGACACGGCCGGTGGCGGCACGAGCGGCGATGTCGGGTGCTTCACGGTTCGGCACGACCAGGTCGACAACCCACACCTGGGTCTCAGTGTCGTAGGTGGCGGTGAACACCGTGGCGTCGAAGCTCTTGGGGGTTTCGACGGGCGGGTCGCCCTGAGTGACGGGGGTCTCGACGACACGGACGTTGTCGCCTGCTGCGAGCTGGTAGCCGGGCATCTGCGCCTGGGTGAGCGTGACGCCCACGATCGAGGAGCCGGACGGCACCGCGAGGGTGTCGCCGGTGTTGGCCGACGTGATGAGGGTGCCAGCGGGCAGGTCGACCAGCGCGGTGGTTCCGACGAGGTCGGCGGCATCCGCGGCGGAGACGGCGTCGACCTGCTGCCCGCCGGCGAGCTGGATGGTCGTGAGGTCGTCTGTGGTGATCGTCTCCCCGCGTGAGACATCGACGCTGGTCGCCATGACGCTGACGGTGCGGGTGAGGTTCGTGGTGACCCACCACACGCCGATTCCGCCGAGGAGGACAAGCGCGATGCCGAGGGCGATGATCGCGGGGCGCCGGCGAGACTTCGTCGGCTGCAGGACTGCAGGAGTGAGTCCTTGCTTCTGCTCGCCCTGCTCGGTGGTGTCTTTCGTGCGCTTGCTCTTGCGGTCAGTGGTGGTGGTCATTGGAAGTCAGTCCTTCAACGTGGGCGGATGTGGCGTAGGTGTCTAAGCAGTTCGGTGAGTGTCTCATATACCGCTGTCGCGACAGCTGGTCTTCTGCTGTAGCTGGACACCGCACCGTCTATTCGAGAGGCGGAAGGAATGCCTCGTAGGCGGTGATGATGACGAAGTTCCGGGAGGGAGCATCGAGTTCAGCGGTGACGCGATCGAGGATCGCGCGGTACGACGGGGCAACGCGCACGGTGTGCTTGACGCGAGGCCCCGCATCAGTGACGGGGGCGGGACGCTTCTGCCGGTTGAACAGATCCGTCCAGTCCTCGTCAGTCTCTTCTCCGCCGGCGGTGGCCTGGCGGATCAGTTCAGGAAGACGCTTATAGGTGGCCGAGACGGCGTCCAGGAGGACCGTCTGGTGGCTCTTGCGCGTCTTGGCCATGTACGCCTGCAGTCGGTCGTTCAGCGGGACCGGAAGGTGGACAGGGACGCCCTTGGTCGCGGTCTCCCGCTCCTCCCCCTCTCCCCCGTCTTCGTCCTCCGCGCGGGTCGTGCGAGTCGGCTGCTTGCGCGGCGCCTGCTTCTTCGCAGGAGCGGCCGCAGGTTCGACCGCCGCTGCAGGGACGGGCTCGGTGGGCGGAGCCTGGTCGACGGTGGGCTCCACGGGTTCTGCGGGAGCCGGCGTCGGCACGGCGCGGCGGGTGAGTTTTCCGAGATCCTGGCGTGCCACGTCAGGCCTCCTTCATCTGGTTGGCCCACAGCGATGTGAGCTCCAACGCGACACTGGTGTAGTCGGAGATCGCTGCTTGGTTCTTGCGGGAATCGGTGTACTGCGTGACGACCTTGCCGTCGTAGGGAGCGTCCTCGATGCTCGCGGACAGGCGGATGTGACGCTGGAACCGCGGGAGTCCGATCTGTCCTTCGATGAACTCGACGGTGTCGAGCTGCTCTTCCCAGTCCTCGAGTCGCCGCCCGCCTCGGCGGGTGTCGATCTTGTTCAGCAGGAGTCGGTAGGGCACCCCAGTCGGGATGATGTGCTCGGCGAGCGTGTCCGCGACGGACTCGATGGCCATGGTGGCCGCTTCGAGCGGCAGGACGATGAAGTCGGCGACCTGCAGGACTGCGGTGAGAACGCCGGTGTTCTCATGGCTGCCAGGTGTGTCGACGAGGACGATGTCGTATCCGTCGAGGTCACGCAATCCCATGATGTTGTTGGGGTCGACGTCGGCGGCGAAGTCGAACGGAAGGTCATCCCCCGCGCGCTCGGCCCAGCGTGCTGCGGACTGCTGCGGGTCGACGTCGACCACGAGCACATTGTTAGCGCGGGACAGCGCGGCCGCGAGGTTCATGACGGTGGTGGTCTTGCCCACCCCGCCCTTCTGGTTGCAGACGCCGATGATTCTCACGATCGGCCTCCACGGCTGAGGGCGTTGGCAGCGGTCGCGCCAGTCGAGCGCGCGGTGTGCGGATGTGTGGCGCGGGTATGGGGCAACTGTGGCGGGTTCATGGGCGCCAGTATAGCGTCACATTCACGCCTATATGCAACAACAATCGCGCGTGTCTGGCGCGACACATGCGCTAGAGCATGTGGAGCTACGGCGCTAGAACTGTGCGATGAACGCGCTCTGTCGGTGCAAGAACAACGCAAGCAGAGCGCTTGACAGTGCGCATCATCTAAAACAAGACCCGCGCCATAGTGGCTACATACGGGCACAAGCAATGCGCAAGTAAGGGGCCGTACAGGCGACAGCCGGGCGCTCGTAATGCGCACGTTAGAGCGCAACAGCATGCGCGGGTAGGGCGATGTAATAGCGCGAATATTGCAGTTGATATTGCGGATGGCTGGCGCGGGTATGGCGCGGGGGTTGCTCAGCGTATCGCGCAAGTGATGCGGTGATCTGGCGGGGGAGTGGCGGAGGCTATCGCGGTGTTGCTGCGAGGGTACAGCGCAGAGCATGGCGGCGGGGTGGCGCGTGTGTAGCGCGGCGCTGGCGATGGTGGGGTGCGCGGTGTCGCGAGGGCTGGTCATGGAGTCGTGGTGGGGCATCCAAACGATGGATGCGGGCGTAGACGGGCCTGTGCGGCCTGCTGAGGCGATTTCGGCCATGAGGAGGGCTCCGAGTGAGGCGGAGGGGAAGACAGGGCCCCTGGGGGCCATCCAGAGGCCCTGTCTGTCTGGGGGGGCGGAGCGGGAGTGTTGCTCCGGCCTGTGGGGAGCGCTCGACTCGTCGACTGCGCTTGCCCCCTGGATGGCGGGTTGGCTCAGCTGCGGCGCGGGGCGTAGGAGACCTTGGCCTCCATGTCGCCGCTGACGGCCTGCATGAGCTTGGTGCGGATTCGGCACACTCGGCGGTTGAGCGTCTCCCGGCTGACGCCGAGCTCGACAGCTGCTTCCTCACGCGCCACACCGGGATCACCCTCCGCGAGCTCGATGCGAGCAAGCAGCTGGACCTCGTCGCGGCGGAGGGTGCCGGAGTCGATCGCCCAGGTGAGGATCGTCACCAGATCCCGGAAGACGTCATCGCTCTCGTCGGGGCCTGCGATCTTCTCGAGCAGCTCGTCTTCGACCGGCATTGCGTCGACGCTGTGCTCGCTGCCGAACCAGACTCCGAGGTTCTTGATCGTCTCGAGGCGGATGTTTCCGGAGACGGAGTGGACCCGCTCGAGCGGGTAGGTGTGAATGACCTCCCAGAGCACGCCGATCGTCGCGGTACGGGCGTCGGCGGGGGAGTGCTGCCACAGGCTGCGCATGCTGCTGCAGCTGCTCGGCAGCCGCAGCGCGAGCGGCATGAACGACTTGAGCAGGACGCGGCCGGCGATGGTATCGCCGGCGTGCTCGAGGGTGAGCAGCTCGAGCAGGAGCGCGTCGCGCTGTTCGGGAGCTTGCGGCTGCCGGATGAGGTTCACGGCCTCATCGCCAGTCAGCTCGCCGAGCGTTCCGAAGTGGTGAGTGGTGTGGGAGTGGAAGCTGTTCCACTCATCGAACAGCTGGTCGGCAAGAGGTGATGTCTTCGCCCAAGCAGTCATGAGAAATGGCCCTTCGTCGTGACGTCGGTTGACGAAGGGCCACGTTCCTCAGCACCCCTGGTTCAGATCCTGGAAAGTTCCGGCCGGGCAGGAGAGCGCCCGATCGGCGGATGCTGGCTTCGGTGGATCTGAGTTGCGATCCGATGCTGTAAATACCTGTTCAGGGGCGGTTTCCATGCCTCGCTGCATGGGCGCAATATCCACGCAAGATTTCTTCGATCCGCGATGTCCGCGAAGGGCCGAAAACCCGGCCTATACAGATATGCCCCCGTTGGTCGGGAGGCATCAGGACTCCGCGGAAGGGACAGAAACGTGAGCGAGAGCAGCACCGCAGACAGCGCCGACGACGCCATGTGGGAAGGATTCAAGCCCGACGCTGCACGCGCGATCCGTGCGCGCCAGGGGTTCGAGGAAGCAGTGGCGAGCACTCTCGACGCACCCTTCGACCCCTCCACGCATGGTCGCGTGGTGAAGGCGGTTGAGGAGCTTTCGGCAGCGGTGCCGGCAGCTCTGCGGGTGGCGCAGCTGCGAGTGGGAGGAGCTGCATAATGGCGCGTCGTGAGAAGACGTCGAAGCCGGCCAAGGAGACGAAGACCGTCCCGGCACAGGGGAGCAGCTGGACCCATGGTCGGCAGCTGGGCGGCAAGCTGCTGTCCGCGCTTCTGTTCGCCGCGATCGCGTGTGGGCCTATCGCGCTCTTCGCCGCGGCCGCACGTCCGGCGCCCGTCGTCGCCGCAGCGCCCGAGGCGCAGGCAGCGGGACTGAGCACGCAGCAGCAGGCTGCCGGCGGTTACGCGGAGGGCTTCGTCTCCTCGTGGCTGAGCGCGACGAAGGACGCACCGGGCGACCTGGCTACCTACGTCGACCTGGCGGCGCTGCGGCAGCTGTCGGTCACGGCCTGGGAGTACCGCGACCTGTCCGTGGTCTCCATCACGCCCGTCGACGGCTCGGACTTCGTCAACGTCGTCGTCGCGGCGAACATCAAGGAGCTGTCGGTGACGGACTCCGACGACACCAGCACGACGAGCTGGCCGCGCCGCTACTTCCAGGTGGCGATCGCGGTCAACGGGGACACGGTGAGGGCAGTCGGTCTCCCGGCCCAGATCTCCGCTCCCGTCCAGGGCGAGACAACGTCGCTGGTCTACAAGCAGACCATCGGATCCTCTGACCCGTCCGCGGAGACAGTGTCGGCGTTCCTCGGCGCGTACCTTGCCGGCTCGGGTGACCTGTCCCGATACAGCGCCCCGGACACATCTTTCGTGGCGATCTCGCCCGCCCCCTACGTGATGGTCAACGTCGAGGAGATGCGGTCAGACCTGACGCCTACGGAGTCCCCGAGCGATGGCGACACCCTCAAGGTGCTCGCGACCGTCTCACTGCTGAGCCCGCTGGACCAGCAAGTGACCTCGACGTACACGCTCACCCTCACCGCGCGTGCCTCCCGCTGGGAGGTCAGCGCCATTGATCTTGCACCGCAAGCGGTCTCCGACAAGGGATCGACAACCCCCACGCCGACACCGTCCGGTAACGGCAACTAAGGAAGGAACACCAACCATGTTCGATTGGATCAACGGGATCACCGCTGATGCGACGACTGCTTTCCGGGCGGTCGTGTTTCTCGCAGCAGCAGTGATCTTCTTCGTCGTCGCCGCCAAGGTGCGGTTCGCCATGGCGACGACCATCATCACCGGCATCGCGTGCGGCCTGGCCATGTTCCTCGCCGCCGGCGGTGGCGAGTGGGTCATGGGCCTCATCCAGACCGAGACCGTCGACGCCATCGGAGTCACGATCCATCAGATCGCAGCTCCGGCGGACGCCCTGGTGCTCAACGAGACCACCACCGCGGCCGGCGACACGGTCTACCGGCTGGTCGCGTAAAGGGGCGAACGTGGCCGATCGCGACGAAGAGAGAGAGGTTGCGCGCTTCTACACGCGCAGCCGCCGGTTCCCAAAGTTCATCGGCCGTCTCCACGACGGCACGAAGATCCCCGGGGGCCCCTACACGCTGACGCAGGGCGTCGTCCTGGCGATCGTCCTGGTCGTCGCCCTGCTGACGCAGAGCGTGTGGGGGACTGGCTCTCCGATCGTCGATATCCCCGTCGCTGCCTTCGTGTCCTGGGGAGCAGCGTGGGGAGCCGGAAGGATCCCGGCCACACGCCGGAACCTGCTGAGCATCATCACCAGCGGCCTGTCCGCGATGACCCGCCCCGCAGCCGGCCGCTACCGCGGAGTGACCATGCGGGTTCGCCCGCCCCACTTCGCAGGCGGCGGAACAACGATCGCCGAGCCGGTCGGAGCCACGCTCACCACCCCGGATAGCGAGACCACCGCACCCGCACCGGAAGCGCCCGTCGTGGCGCAGCCGGTCCTGCAGCCGCGCTCGACGCCGCTGCCGGCGCACGCACCCGCACACGCGGTCAGCGGCGTCGAGCGCCTGCTGCAGCAAGCCCGAGGAGGCAACTGACCATGAACAACACCGACATCCCGCTCGGCATCATCGGCCGAGGCCGCGGCTACGTCATCAAGACCCTCGTGGTCAAGGCGGAGACCGCGCGTGGGCCGATCTGTGCGGACCCCGCTACCACGAGCTACGCAGCCCTCCTCCCCATCCTCGGCGGCACGCCGATCACGGCACCCCTCAGCGGCGGTCGCGATCTGCTGCTGGCCACGCCGACCGACTGAGAAACGAGACGACGATGCAGATTCCGGCAACAGCGATGACGAGCAACCTGATGTGGACCCGCTCGGGCGTGGTCTGGGCTACGTGGCGGCTGCAGCCGCTCCCGTATGCCTACGCCACCACGGCGGCAAAGCAGCTCGTCAAGGCGCACCACCAGGCGCTCTTCCAGGCGCACCGGGGCGAGGGACTGCTGCTGGGGCTGTGCGCTGACCTGGATCCGGTGTCTGTCGTGGAGCGGATGCTGGACGGTGTTCGCATCGACGAGTGTCCGGACTGGGCGCGCGAGGTCGAGCTGACCCTGGACGCGCTCGAGCAGATCCCGCTTGGAACGCGCGCGTTCTGGTTCTCGGTCCCGCTCGCGGCCGGTTCGATGAAGGCTCGCGCGAGGTCGGCAGTGCGCGCCGCCGACACCAAGCTGCGCGACACGTTGGCTCTTCCCCGTCAGCTGCCTACCGACTCCGAGATCGCTGCGGCCGCGCGGATGGCCAAGGAGATCGAGGTTCGCATCCCGGCCGCGTTCCAGCCGACCCGTGCAACGCCGGCCGAGCAGATCTGGATCGCCCTTCACTCGCAGCAGCGCGGCCTCTCCGCAGATCTCGCCGCCCCTGTCCCGCCCGCCGAGGGTACCGAGGACGGATTCGGCGTCGACGAGCTCGCGCACTTCCAGATGCCCTCCGCGATGCCGAACCCATGGCTCGACGAAGGCGGACAGAGCGACCTTCCCAAGGGGCAGCAGTTCCTCCCGTTCAAGCGCCGCTACCTCAAGGTGCACAGCCCCTACGCGGACGAGACGTCGTCCTACCAGGTGGTGCAGGCCATGGTCGCCGCACCCAAGGCCGGCTGGGTTTCGCCCGGCGTCGAGTGGATCTCACACGTCGACCAGTTCCCCCTTGACGTCGACTGGGGGATCCGTTTCACCGTCACCGGCGCCGACGAGGTCAAGCGTCGCAACAAGAAGGCCGAAACCGCCCTCGAGGAGCAGTACAAGCACCAGGAGGGCACCGCGACGATCACCGGCGGCGGATCCGACCTCGGAGAGATCGCGGAGACGCTGGCCGCCTACCACGCCTCCCTCAACCGCTCCGATAAGGAGGTCGAGGTTCAGGCGACGGTGCTGTTCGCTGTGGGGGCAGATACCGCCGATCTCGCGAAGGCTAAGGGCCGGTTCGTGGCAGACGAGTACAAGCGCGCTGACTTCCTCCTCGAGGCTCCCCTGGGAGGTCAGGAGGAGCTTTGGTGGGCGATGATCCCCGGCACGCCCACCGGGCGCATCGTCCGTGAGCTCACCCAGATCACGACGGGCCGGGAGTTCGCGACCGGCGTTCCGCTTTCCAGCAACGAGCTCGGAGACGAGAAGGGCGCCCGCTTCGGCGAGAACATCAGCACCGCCCGGCACACCCCGATCCTCCGCGACGCGGACGGCAGTATCCAGGCCGACACCAGCGCCAGCTTCGGCGTGGTCGCCGAGCTCGGCGCCGGCAAGAGCGTGCTGCTCAAGGGAGACATGGGCGACACGGTCGACCGCAACGGCCGCGTCGTCGCGATCGACCGCACAGAGGCCAAGGAGTACGCGGTTTTCGCGCAGAGCCTCCGGCCGGACACCACGACGATCGTTGACCTGATGACCCCGGAGTACTCGCTGGACCCGCTGCGGGTGTTCGGCCCTCTCGTCGGCGCACGCATGGTGCAGTCGCTCTTCGCGGTGATGCTCGGCATCCGGGCCCGCGACTCCCGAGGCGTCGCCCTGTCCCGCCTCCTCGAGCCGGAGTACGTCGCCGCGCACGACATCACCAGCCTCGGTCGCCTGCGGGCGCACCTCAAGACGATCTCCTCGGCGGAGAGCGATGAGCTGTCGGGCCTGATCAACCTGGTCGCGTCGAAGGACATCGGCGAGGTTCTCTTCAATGACGGGCTGACCGCTGTCGACCTGAAATCGCGTGCCCTGGTCTTCCTCACCCATGGGCTGTCGCTGCCAGACAAGACCGAGCTCGAGCACGCGCACCTGTTCGAGGAGATGCCCCTGGAAAAGATCTACGGCCGCGCCATGTACGCGATGCTCATGGGGATCTCCCGCGAGGTCTGCTTCATGAACCCCGGCGAGCTCGCCGGCGCCTACTTCGACGAGTGCCACCACATCACCCAGTCACCGGAGGGAGAGCGCGACCTGCGCATCGGCATCCGCGACGGTCGCAAGCACCGCGCGTTCTTCGCCCTCGGCTCGCACGACCCCGCCGACTTCGGAGAAACCCAGACCCGAGGCCTGCTCAAGACCCGCTACGTGATGCGCCAGACCGACAAGGAGCTCGCTCGCCGCGCGATCGAGTGGCTGACCGGCGAGCCCGCGGACCCGGCGATGGTCCAGGTGGTCACCGAAGACCTGTCCCCGCTCGGGGCGGACGGAAAGGTCGCCCCGGAGCGGCGCGGCGAGGGACTGATCCGTGACCAGCGCGGTCGAATCGGGAAGTTCCGCAAGACGCTGCCCGAGCGCCCCGACCGCCGCGAAGCCGTGCTGTCGACCCCGTCTCTGGTGACACCATGATCACCTTCTACCGGCACACCTTCGAGACTCTGGGCGGCGCGTTCTGGCGGGTCCGTTTCTGGGCGCACGATCACCCGCGGTGGAGCAAGGTCATCGCCGTCGTCCTGATCGACCTGTTCCTGGTCCTGTTCGGCAACACGTACTGGGCCTTCGCCGCTGACGGCGGCGGCTCGTCCCCGTTCATGCTCGGCGGCGACATCACTGACAGCGACGGCGTCCCGCTGACCAACTACACGGTGCTTCCACTGGACCGCGGCGATGTGTTCACGATGGGGAAGTTCTTCATCTCCATGTGGATCGACCCGATCTGGACCGGGCATCTGGGTCTGGTGTCGTGGATGATCTGGTTCTGCAACTGGCTGCTCTCCTTCGAGTGGGTCGACATCGTCGCGGCACCGTTCGGCGCGCTGGCCGACCTCTTGCAGGACTTCCTCGGCGAGATCGCATGGATCCCGTTCGCGCTGACGATCGCCGGCGGTGTCGCGGGCCTGGCGATCATGCTCGGCCGGCACTCCACCGGGTGGGCGGAGTTGTTCATCTCTGCGTGCTGTGCGGTGCTGGCGACCGGTCTGCTCGCTAACCCGATCGCCTCGCTCACCGCCGCAGGCGGAGCATTCGACACCGCCCAGGAGTACGGCGGTCAGATCGCTGCCGTCGTCGTCACCGACGACATCAACAGCACGGAGCTCGACTCCGAGAACCTGCTGTCAGCTGCGGTCACGTCGCAGCTGGTCGACATCTTCGTGAAGATCCCTGCGCAGACGATCGCGTTCGGCCACGCCCTCGAGGGGCAGTGCGCCGCGACGTTCACCGACACGATGACCAACTCGGCGCCCATCCAGACCGGCGGCAACGAGGTCCGTGACGCGGTCGGCGGGTGCGACGAGGCGGCGAAGACGTTCAACCAGAATCCGAACTTCGGCCAGGTGCTCACGGCCGTCACGATGACCCCCGGAGCGCTCACCCTGTTCATCCTGCCGATGGCCTTCGGGGTGCTGTTCCTAGTCACGGTTCTCGGCTTCCTGATCTCCGCACTCAAGACCATGTGGAACGTCTACATCGGGATCCTCCCGGTCAACCGATACCCGCTGTGGAAGTCCCTCGCCGACACCTTCATGGGCCTGGTCGCCATCGTCTTCATGGCAGTCGTCATGGCGGCCGTCCTCAAGCTCACCGTCGCAGCGATCACCGGGCTCAGCAGCCTGGGAATCCCGCTCGTCGCGCAGATGACCTTTGCGACGCTGGTGATGATCGTGCTGCTGTTCCTCATCATCCGAGCGCGTCGCATTGCCAAGAAGACCGGCCGGTCGATCGCCGAGCAGCTCTCCAAGTACGGCATCGGCAAGGGCGCGCCGGCGCAGCGCGACGGGGTCAAGACCGTCGCGGCGATGAGCGCCGTATCCACCGTCGCGGCCGCGGCGCTGCGTCGCCCTGACAACAAGGTCGACGCGCGCTCCATCAACTTCGGCGCGGGGGCTGCGCAGGACATCGGCACAATGACCGCTACACGCCCGCCCGCGGCTCCCAAGCCGCCCTCGACGCCCTCTGGCGGCTCACCGAGCCGTCCCGCCCTCCCGTCGCCTCAGATGGGCTCTGGGGGCGGCGCTGGCGCGGGTGCTGCCGCCAAGGCCTCGAAGACCGCGGACCTGGTCTTCACGGCCGCGCGGATCGGCAAGGGTGCCGCAGCGGGCGGTGTGGCCGGCGCCGCCGGCGCCGCGGCGCTCGAGGTCGGTGGCCGAGTCGCGAGCAAGGGAGCGTCGAAGGCTGTCTCCGCGGCCGCGGCAGGCGCGAGCAAGCCGCGAGCTGCGGGCGACCCGAAGGTGGTCTCGATGGTCGTCGACCAGGGCCCGGCGCCCACGCGCACCCCGGACGGTCCTCGACGGATCGTCGTCGACTCCTCGGGCATGGGACACATCGAACGGCGCCCCTCGTCAGGTGTCGTCGACATCTCGTCCCTGCCGGCGCGCGCGCCTCGCTCTCCGCGCAGCGGTGAGATGCGCGCCCGGCTCGCGATCGCACAGAAGTAACCCCGCATGTCCGCATCGGGAGTACTCGAGCGCTCTGCCGACGTCGCCGGCGCCGTCAATGGGGGAGACGACGGGGACGGTGGTGGTTCGCGCAAGGTCGTCCTCTGGGTGATCGCGCTCGTGCTGGTGCCGGTGGTGCTCTTCGCCGGCTACACGATGTTCCTGATGATGGCGATCGCCGGCGCCTCCGGCGGTGGGTCGTCGCAGTGCACCGCGGGGTCGCTGACCACCGACAAGCTCGAGGTCCAGACCACAGGAGGATCGACCCGCACCCTCGGTGCGACGGAGCTCGGCCACGCGGCCACCATCCTCTCGGTCGCCCGCTCACTGGGCGTGTCCGCGCGGGGCCAGCAGATCGCGATCATGACCGCGCTGCAGGAGTCCGGCTTGAAGATGTACGCCAACTCCTCCGTGCCTGAGTCCCTCGATTACCCGCACGACGCGGTCGGCAGCGACCACGACTCCGTCAACTACTTCCAGCAGCGTGTGTCGGGCTGGGGCACCGTCGAGGAGCTCATGGACCCCCTCTACGCAGCCAAGGCGTTCTTCGGCGGCGAGGAGGGCCCCAACGGCGGATCGCCGCGTGGGCTGCTCGACATCCCCGGCTGGGAGGACATGGGGCTGGGGGAGGCCGCGCAGACCGTGCAGGTCTCCGCATACCCGACCGCTTACGACAAGTGGGAGCCCGCAGCACAGCAGATCATCACCGCGGTCGGCGGGTCGATCAGCTGCGACAGCAGCACTGTCGTCGGGCAGGCCGCTTTCCCCCTTGCGGCCGGCTACCAGATGACCTCCGGCTACGGGCCGCGCGACATCACCGTTCCGGGTGCGTCGAGTTGGCATGTCGGAATCGACCTGCAGCGCTGGCCAAACCCGTGCGGCGACCCTGTCTACGCGGTCCTGCCGGGCACGGTGACTCTCAGCAGCTCACTGTGGTTGTCGATCAAGCACCCCGATGGGTTCGTGGTGTCCTACCTGCATATGTACAAGAGCGAGCGGCTCGTCGACGTCGGAGACACCGTCACCGCCGGCCAGCAGATCGGTGTCGTCGGGAACGTGCCGCCCAGTGGGGGATGCCACCTGCACCTGGCCGTCAACAAGAACGGGACGACGAATCAGGCCGTCGCCGGGCTGCAGGAGGCGACTGCACTCGGTGCCCCCTCGCAGTACGCCGGCTACGTGAACCCCGAAGAGTTCCTCCGCCTGTATGGCATCGAGATCTGTCCCACAGACGGCACTTGCCGACGCCTCTGACCCCCCTGGAAAACCGAGTCAACTCGCGGCATGTAACCCTCCTGACGGCCTGGAAACCGGCCTGTAGGCTGGGGGCAGCCCCGGCCCGAAACGGGGCCGAAGCCTCTCCCACCCAGACGGTGACTCGTGCCCTCAACAGATGTCAACGCCGCTGGTGACACCGACCGACCCGCCGGGTCAGTGTCGGCCACCGGCTACCGCTCGATCGCATACTTCCTGCCGGTCGCGCTGCATGCACGGCTCAAGGCTGCGTGGTGGTCGACGAGGGATGAGCCGGAGGGTGCGCCCGCGCTGGCCGGTCTCGTCGAGGTCGCCATCGGCCGCGAGACCAACCGCCTCGAGCAGCTCTACAACGCCGGCTCCCCTTTCCCTCCTGCCCCCGACCGTGCCCAGGGTGTGAACCCAAGAGGAGCCGCGGGATACCGCCATCAGACCTACTACCTGCCGGTCGCGCTGCACGCGCGCCTCAAGGCTGCGTGGTGGTCGACGAGGGATGAGCCGGAGGGTGCGCCCGCGCTGGCCGGTCTCGTCGAGGTCGCCTTCATGCGGGAAGCCGACCGCCTTGAGCAGCTCTACAACGAGGGTGCCCCGTTCCCGCCGGCGCCGGCCAAGGCGCGAGGGATCAGCCGCGCTGCAGCACAACGACAGGGCGAATGGCTGCGAGGCGAGTGGGAGCGCCGGCGACAGGCGCAGACCCCGCCGACCGACTCCAACGACTGACCCGACTCCGCGCCACGGCGACGTGTTGCACCGGGTGTGCGGTGCAGTATGCCGCCGATGTGCGGCGCAGTATTGCGCCATAATGTCGGATCTCGCTTGACTTGTCGGATCTCGGATGGGCTGACCGGGACTTCTCTCATTCGCGGTGCAGTCCCGGCAGAGCGGTCTGTCTCACACGAGTTGTCACGAATCCGACCCTGCTGCTCCCGCCTCGAAGCAGCACTACGCGGCGCGCCGAGCATCGGACAACTGGAGTGAGAATCCGACAAGTGGAGTGAGACGACTCGACAGGTCCGTGAGAATCGGACAACTGGAGTGAGACACGACACATAACTGCGCGGGTGTGCCTGCTGGAAATATTTCCCAGGGGGAGGGGTTCAAGCTCGATTCGACAACCGTGCCTGCGGCAGAACGCCGATCGGGCTTGATCCTATCACCCGTGTCAAGCGCGGGTGTGGCGGAGGTATTGCGCTGGTCTGCGCCGCGATGTGGCGCAATAACCCTTTCCAGCCGCCGTGGCGATCTCCTCGAGCACACTCTTGCACAGGGGACATCACGAGTGCGTCAGACGCGGGGAGAATCCGCGATGTCCGCGAAGGAGCAGATCTCCGGCCTATACCTCGCAAGAGGGTCGTGAAGTACTCGGCCCACTCAGGAGGCTCGAATGGCAACGACAACTCGTGTGGCATCTCGTCCGCCGGCGCGCCCACCTGCACCGGCGACGGTGGCTCTGGGTGTTCTTCCTCGGCGTCAGCTGACCGGGATCATCCCGGCGCTGCTGTGCATCGCACTGGCGACCGCCGCCACCGGGTTGAACGCGGTGCGCCCGTTCACCGATCTGATCCCGCTGGTGTGGGTCGTGGCCGTGTTGCTCGCCGCCGGCGCGGTCGCATCCGGCGTGCGGACCTTCCAACGGGAAGGGCGGATGGACCCGGCGATCGAGGCGGTCCTTCCGATGCTCGGTGCGGCACAGCCAACCCGTGCTCTCGTCGTGCCGGTGAAGTGGACTCGTGGATGGGTGGGCCTCCCGGAGCGCATCAAGATCCGGTACGCCTCGCACGTCGATGACACCGACCCCCGCTTCGTCGACCAGATCCTCGCAGGCCTTGCACGCAGGCTTGGTGCCGAGTACCGGGTACGCAAGCACAACTCGAGGCGGTGCGTGCTCGTCGTCGAGCTCGCACCCGTGAGTGATCCGGTCTCCCGTGAGCAGCAGCGCGCGATCGAGGTCGTCAAGCTGGTCATCGACCCGACCGCGAGCGTCTCGGTGAAGAGTGCCGATGACGGCTCGGTCTCGAAGATCGACGTCAAGCACAACGTGGGACCGAAGATGGCGATCGCGGCGCGGCGCTCCCAGGTCGAGAAGGTGGTCTCCTCGATGCTCCCTGGCCGGTGGCGTGCGCACTGGGATCTCGAGGGCGACAAGATCACGTTCGAGGTCCGACCGACGATGCCCGACATGGTCCTGCACGAAGTGGAGCCCGCGGCCGCACTCACCCACGCCGCCTACAAGGCGTTCAAGATCCCGATCGGTCCTGACGAAGACGGTCAGATCCAGTCGTGGCATCCGGCGGTCTCCCCGCATTGCCTCGTCATCGGTGGAACCGGATCGGGAAAGACCAGCTTCCAGCACACGGTGCTCACCCATCTCGCGCACGCTCACTGGCGGGTGTGGGTACTCGATGGGAAGCGGATCGAGTTCGCCGGATTCCGGGACTGGCCCAACGTCGAGCTCGTCGGCGCGCGGGTGGAGCACCAGGTGCGGATGCTGCACGCTGCGCACGAGCTCATGGAGGAGCGGTACTCGCAGCTCGAGAACGGCACGGCCCGGCTCGAGGACTTCGACCCCCTCGCGTTGATCATCGACGAGTACGCGACGTTCAAGGCGCGCGTGCAGCGCTGGTACAAGACGGTGAAGCCGAAGGGTGCGCCGGCGCAGGCCCCCGTTCTCGATCTGCTCTCCGATCTCGCGCGACTGGCACGGTCGGCGAAGATCCACATCCTGCTCGGTCTGCAGCGCCCCGACGTCGAGTTCCTCGGCGGTGAGATGCGAGACAACTTCGGCGCCCGCGTCAGCTTCGGTCGTCTCTCCCCGCAGGGCGCCAACATGATGTGGGACAGCTTCGCGGTCGGTGTCGCGATCCCTCGCAACAAGCGTGGCCGCGGTGTCACTCTGAACGCCGAATCTCAGCCCGTCGAGATTCAGGCGTTCTACACCCCCGACCCCGCCAAGCTCGACTCCACCGACAAGGCGGACTGGGATCACCTGGCGGCGCTGCGTCCCGACGCTGCCGACTACGAGCGGATGATGGTGCGCGACCCGGAAGCGGAGCTCACCGACGACGGCGAGGGGGAGGAGCTCGAGCCCGACTACTTCCAGTGGTCCTCGGCCGAGATTGTCGCTTGGGATGCATCGGTACCGTCGACGACCAAGCACGACGCGCTTCGACCCTCCAATGTCACCCCACTGGACTCTCGTGAACGGGTCCGGTTCGTGCCCGAAGTCGACGACGATGCACCGGACGTCGACGCGGCCGCTGACGGCGACGGATACGGCGAATCCCTCGAGGGCCCCGCGGTGGAGCTCGAGGTCGGAGATCTCCTGCTCGTCGACGCGACTCTGGGGCTGTGGGGAGTGGTCGAAGGAGTGGAGCCCGACGTCGTCGACGACGAGTACCTCGCGATCGAATACCGCGACCTCGACAGCGGTGAGGACGGGCTGCTGACGCTCTTCGACAACTCGGTGATCAGCTACCGCCGACCCGAAGCAGCCTGATCGTCGTGGCCGTCATGATGCTGCGGGCCTACCGGCCCCGAGAGAAGGGATGAATCGCGTGTCGAACCAGAGCGTGTCGGAAGACGACTGGATCTCGCTGCTGCTGATCGCCGTGCTCGTCCTGGCCAGTGGCGCAGTGTCGCTGGGGATGTTCCTCGATCCGCTGCGCGCGTGGATGTTGAAGTACCACTTGCTCGAGCAGGGTGAAACCGTGGCGATCCCCGTCGTCGACGGCGTCGGCCTCGGCTGGGGACAGATCCTCGTCATCCTCGCGATCCTGATCGGTGCGATCGCGCTCATCGTGTGGCTCAAGCGCCGCGCGGCTGCCCGTGTCTGAGCTGCCCGCCATGCTCAGCAAACGAGACCCAGGAAGGAGGAGAGATCACCCATGACAACCACACTGACGAACGGCGACAAGACGATCACGCTGTTCACCAAGAAATCATGCGTACAGTGCGTCGCGACACACCGCGCGCTCGATGCTAAGGGAATCGAGTACGACGTCGTCGACCTCAGCGAAGACGCCGCAGCGCTCGAACAGGTCAAGTCGCTCGGCTACCTGCAGGCACCGGTCGTCATCACGGATGAGGATCACTGGTCGGGCTTCCGTCCCGACAAGATCGACGAGCTCGCGCAACGGCTCGCGTGATTGACGACAGAGGCCCCACCGGCAGCTCTTCGCCGGTGGGGCCTCTGCTCTGCTCATCGGAGCGGGACATCATCTGTGCGGCATGTGCGCCGCTGCCCACCGCTGCAGCAGCTGCTCCCGCAGAGGCCCGTTCCGCTCGAGCATCATCCGAACCCCTGCCGGCGCCGCGCCTGCCGGCGCACCGGCCTCGAGGGTGCGCAGCCCGAGATGCTCGCATGCCCAGTCGGCGAGCTCGTCGAGCTCCACAGTGACGGTGGCGGTGACGTCGACGCGCTGCTGCCATTGGACCTTGTAGGCGGGCATCGGACGCTCAATCTGGGTTGCTGAAGAAGTCGATCACGAGCGCGATGGTGATGGGGACGAGGATCACCGCCGCGGCGGTGACGATGATGCGATCGAGGATCGGCGCGGCGAGGATCCCGAGCCACCCAGAGAGGACCGCGGCTGCGATGTACAGCAGCGCGATTACGAGACGGCGGAGCCAACGAGTCGTGGGCTCCGGGATCGTGCGGGGGCGGGCGGCGATGGTCATGAGATCGCTCCGCTCTGGCCGGCACGGTGCTCGCGGATGTGCGTGTAAGGGACTGTGCCGCGGTGGCCGTAGGCGTCGACGATGGTGGCGCTCTTCGGGTTGGTGCGGGTTACGGTGCACCAGGCGCCGAAGTACTTGATCTGGTCGCCGACGCTGATGGTGTCCTTGCTGTGGTCGGTGGCCGCGCCGGTCGCGACCTGCTCGGCGCGGACCTCCTGCCAGTAGGTGAGCTGATCGTCGGTCGCGGCCAGCTCCCTCTCGAGCCGTTCGGCGTAGGCGCCGGTGGCTGCAGCCGTGACCTCGACATACCCGCCAGGAAGGGTGCGGCTTGACCCGTCGAGACG
>CEOS01062552.1_pt1 | contig 40365 bp, 43 predicted proteins | sample 530601 | NCBI WGS metagenome assembly CEOS01 (sample SAMEA2620666, study PRJEB7988) | marine metagenome | biome: marine biome (ENVO:00000447); feature: mesopelagic zone (ENVO:00000213); material: "saline water (ENVO:00002010), including plankton (ENVO:xxxxxxxx)" | depth 1000 m
CCCATCCACTTCGCTGCTGCGGCCTCATGAATAAACCGGGCTAGGCGCATTGGCGCTGCCAAGTCTCAGGTCCCGGATGAGTGGTAATACGATCAGCATCTGTGCATCCCTGCTGATGGCCGGGGCGCTTGTCGCATTATCACGAACGAACGGATTCGTTCTTGCGGCAATGGTGCTTCTGGTGGTCGGTCTCGCATGGATCGCCATGATGTCGATCCTGAACGGATCGGCGCAGGCCGGCTCTCCCGACTGGGTGAAGGCGCGGGCGCTGTCGGTCTATCTGCTGGTCTTTCAGGGGTCGATGGCCGGGGGATCGCTCCTGTGGGGCTGGACCGCCAGCCAGTTCGGCATTCCGATGGCGCTTGCGGTTTCAGGCTGCGGCCTGCTTGTCATCACTGTATTGGTCGCGCCCCTCTTCCGGCTGGAAGCGGCTCCCACGCTCGATCTCGCGCCCTCGCTTCATTGGCCCGACCCGCAGGTGGAAGGCGACCGGGACATCGACAGCGGTCCGGTTCTGGTCACAGTCGAATATTGGATCGATCCCGCCCGCATGGCGGAATTCATGGCCGCCATGCGCGCCATGAAACGCATTCGCCGCCGCGACGGGGCCATGCAATGGGGCCTCTACGAAGATGCTTCTCGCAAAGGCGTCGTGCTTGAAACATTTACGGTCGAAAGCTGGCTTGAGCACAAGCGTCAGCATCGTCGGATAACCAATGCGGACCGCGTCGAGCAGGACGTGGTCAGGGCGTTCCATCTGGATGACGAACCACCGCTCGTCCGCCATTTCATAGCCCCCTGATCCTCTGGCAGGAGCTCCGAAGGAGTGAGGCCGTCAAGGCTGCCCACCCGCCACTCAGACATCGGCCATTGCACCGGCTGGCGCGTCATGTTCTCCCGAAGCGACGATGTTGTCTACCAGCCATTTTGCGGCAGGGCCCGGCGGGCGGTCACCGCGCCAGATCGCGCGAAAGCGATAGGTGCCGCCGGGGTGGTCCGGCATCTGCAAATGCAGCAGCGTGCCGGCCACCAGATCCGCTTCGACCATCGGCCGCGGCATATTGCCCCAACCGATCCCCTCGCGCAGCAAGGCGTGTTTCGCGCCGAGGTCGCCAAGACGCCACGTGCGCGGACTGACGACGGAGAAATCGCGCCCCTCGGTCGCGCGCGACCGGTCGGTAAGGACAAGCTGCGTATGGTCGCGGGCGGCACCCGGCGGCAGCGGACTCTGCCGTGCCAGCGGGTGGTCAGGCGCCGCTACGGGGATCATGGTGACGAGGCCTGCGGGCAGGCCATCGATCCCCTCGACCCCTGCGGACAGGGGTCCGGACACGCCGATGATCGCTGAGCCGTCGAGCACATTGGCGGTCACGGCTCCCAGCGCTTCGACCTGAAGGCGCAGCGTCACCGTGGGAAAGCTCTCGGCAAAGACACGCAGGATCCGTGCCAGCCGGTCGGCCGGGAACATGACGTCGACAGCAAGGCCGACTTCGGCCTCCAGTCCGTCGAGCAGCCCCTTGGCCCGTGCCCGCAGATCGGCGACCTTGCCCGAAACCGCTCTTGCGTCGGCAAGGACGGCGTGGCCCGCCTCGGTCAAGACGGGTTTCTTCGTCCCCTCGCGGTCGAACAGGGTCAGCCCCAGCTGCGCCTCGAGATTTGCGATACCGTAGCTGATCACCGAGACGGCACGGTTCAAGCGGCGTGCGGCGGCGGCGAAACTGCCTTCCTCCACGATGCACTCGAAGATCCGCAACTGGTCCAGCGTGGGCGTTCCGGGCTCCATGGGTATAGGCTCGCTTTTCAGTTTTATCGAACGTTATCGTCTATTTTATCCCAGTTTTCGAGAAAGTCGAGTGCGCCTACATCGGTCCGGCAGCGGCAATCGGGCCGCGACAAGGAAAGGATCGATACGATGATCGAACTCCGTCCATTCGAAAGCCTGGGCTCGGCCAATCACGGCTGGCTCGATGCCCATCACCATTTCTCCTTCGCCGGTTACCACGATCCCGAAAGGGTACATTGGGGCGACCTTCGCGTCTGGAACGACGATACGATCGCGCCGGGCACCGGATTCCCCCCGCATCCGCATCGGGACATGGAAATCATCACCTATGTCCGCGAAGGAGCGATCACCCACGAGGACAACCTTGGCAACAAGGGCCGTACCGAAGCGGGCGACGTGCAGGTCATGTCCGCAGGATCGGGTGTCCGTCATTCGGAATACAACCGCGAGGACGTGACGACCCGCATCTTCCAGATCTGGATCATTCCGGAAAGCCAAGGCGGCGATCCGTTCTGGGGCGCAAAGCCCTTTCCCAAGGGCGATCGTTCCGGGCGTTTCGTGACGCTGGCGTCGGGCTTTGGCGACGATGCCGATGCGCTTCCCATCCGCTCACGCTCGCGTGTGCTGGGGGCGACGCTGAAGGCCGGCGAAAGCGTGACCTATCGGCTGGGCGACAAGCGCAGCGCCTATCTCGTCCCCGCGACGGGGCAGGTTCGGGTCGAGAACGTCACCGCAAAGGCCCGCGACGGCGTCGCCATCGCTCAGGTCGAAAGCTTTACCGTAACCGCCATCGAAGACAGCGAAATCGTGCTGGTCGATGCCGCCTGAGATTGAAGAGATAAGGAGACCTACAATGCAGAACATCGAAACCGTCCAGCCCGTCGCATCGCCTGTCACCGTCAGCGCTAGCGATAGCCTTGCCCTTGCCGCGCGCGTCCTGATCGCCGCCATCTTCGTGATCAGCGGGTTCGGCAAGCTGACGGATCCCGCAGGGACCGCCGGCTATGTCACAGCCATGGGCCTCCCGCTTCCCGAAGTGGCGACATGGATTGCCATAGCGGTTGAACTGGGCGCGGGCATCGCACTCGCCGTTGGGTACCATACCCGTTCGGCCGCGGCGATCCTTGCCGTCTTCAGCTTGGCGACTGCCGTGCTGTTTCACGCCGATATTGGCGATCAGAACCAGTTCATCCATTTCTTCAAGAACGTGGCTCTTGCCGGCGGGTTGCTGCAGGTTGCGGCATTCGGATCAGGTAGGCTGTCGGTAGATGCTGCATTTAGCCGCTGAACACAGAAATGTAGAAGATTGCGAAGGGCGGGACTTGGTCCCGCCCTTTTTCATTGCTTGATGAAAGCACGCTCGCTCAGTCCATTCAAAATGCTGTCGAAGGCTGAATGCTCGAAAGCTTGCAGCAAGCCGGTTCGAATTTGGGAAAGTCGGCTACGTCAGCGATAGCTACTTTCCCTTGCCAGCTTTTTTCGAGAACGTACGCGCGAGATCGATGAAGGCTTTAAACGCGGCGGAAGGATGACGCCTGCCCGGATAGTAGAGCGCCAAGGGGGCGAGCTGCGGGGTCCAGTCTTCGAGCACCATCTCCAGCCGCCCGGCGTCGAGATCATCGCGCACATCGGATTCCATGACATAGCCGATGCCCGCGCCTTCCAGCAGGGCGATGCGCGAAAGGCTCGCCTCGTCGAGCGTGATCGGGCCGGTGACGTCGATCTGGGTGGGCTGACCGTTCTTCTCGAACTGCCAGCGATATGGAGCGCCGTTGGGAAGCCGGATCCGGAGGCATGACTGGTGCAGCAGATCCGGTGGCACCAGCGGCTTACCGTGCGCCTGAAAATACGCCGGCGAGCCCACCACTACATTTCTTCGGCCCGGTCCCAAGGGCACGGCGATCATATCACTCGGCACCAGATCCCGGGCCCTAACGCCGAAGTCGAACCCCTCGGCGACGACGTCGACAAGTCGGCCTTCGGTGACCAGATCGATGTGAACCTGAGGATAGAGCTTCAGAAACTTCAGGATGAGCGGGGACAGGATTTCGCGTGCCGCCGTCGCGAAGGCGTTGATGCGCAATGTGCCCGAGGGTGTCTCCTGTTGCGAGCGCGCTGCGTTCATCGCATCGTGGATGTCCAGCAGCGCTGGCCCAACCCGTTCGACGAAGTCTCGTCCGGCATCTGTCAGCGAAACGCTGCGGGTGGTCCGATTGAAGAGGCGAACGCCAAGTTGCCGCTCCAGCTTGCTGATCGCGTTACTGAGAGCGGTCGTCGACATCTCGAGATCGAGTGCCGCGGCACGGAACGACCCTCGTCGGGCGATCGCAAGAACCGCATCGAGTTCGACCAAACCGTGCCTCTTCATTGTCCCTCAAATCGTGACGTTTCATCCTACTTTGTCCCGATTATCGGCGAGTTCGTCCATAGCTAAATTGTCTCCAACCGCGAACGACCAATCCGGTCACTCGCCAAAGGAGACGAGCGATGGCTATCGAGCTACCCAAACCGATTGCTGGCTACTTCGAAGCGGACAAATGCCTGAGCGCTGAGGCGATCGCCGCATGCTTTGCTCCGGCGGCTGTCGTCAGGGATGAGGGTCACACCTATGCCGGGCGCGACGCGATCCGCAGGTGGAAGGATCAGTCCTCAGCAAAGTACAACTACAGGGCGGAGCCATTCTTGATCGCTGAAGAAGGTGGGCGGATCGTCGTTGCCTGCCGCCTGGTCGGTGATTTCCCCGGCAGCCCCGTCGACTTAAGCTACTTCTTTGTCCTCGATGGCGAGGAGATCGCCGAGTTGGAGATCGTCCCATGATCCCGTTTGTCACCCTTACAGGTAAGTGCGCGCTGGTCACCTCCGGCACCCGCGGCGCGGGAGCGGCCACGGTGGCCTTGTTCGAGGAACTGGGCGCCCGTGTTCTGACGACGGCCCGGACCAAGCCCGAAAGCATGGCAGCCTCGAAGTTCGTTGCTGCCGATCTAACGCGAGCCGAAGATTGCGCGATCTTGGCCGAAGCCGTGCGTGAACGGTTGGGCGGCGTCGACATCATCGTCCATATGCTGGGCGGCTCATCGTCGCCAGCGGGAGGCCATGCGGCCTTGAGCGACGCACAATGGCAGCAGGAGCTCGATCTCAATCTGATGACTGCGGTCCGCCTCGACCGGGAGCTCGTTCCTGAGATGGTGGCGCGCGGCAGCGGCGTCGTGATCCATGTAAGCTCCATCCAGCGCGTGCTGCCCCTGCCAGAGACCACAACGGCCTACGCAGCTGCCAAAGCGGCGTTGTCGACCTACAGCAAGAGCCTCTCCAAGGAGGCTGCACCGAAGGGCGTGCGTGTAGTTAGCGTTGCGCCCGGCTGGATCGAAACTGAGGCGTCCGTAGACCTGGCGAAGCGGTTGGCGGCTGAGCACGGTGCCGATATCGAGGAAGGCAAGCAGATGATCATGGATTCGCTCGGCGGCATCCCGATCGGCAGGCCATCGAAGCCGGAGGAGGTGGCGAACCTGATCGCGTTTCTAGCGTCTGACCGGGCGGGCACGATCTCCGGCGCCGAATATTTGATCGACGGCGGTACCGTTCCGACTCTTTGATGAAAGACTGTGAGATGGCCAAAGAGCACCCACGATGCGCATGGGCCGAGGGCGATACCCTGATGGCCTCTTATCATGACGAGGAATGGGGCGTGCCGCAGCATGACTCGCGCATGCTATGGGAAATGTTGATGCTCGAAGGATTCCAAGCCGGCCTTGCCTGGATCACCGTTCTCAGAAAGCGGGAAGCATTCCGCAGGGCGTTCGCCGGGTTCGATCCCGCGATTGTTGCCAGCTTTGGCGAGAAGGATGTCGCGCGGTTGATGGCGGACCCTGGTATTGTCCGCGCTCAGCCAAAGATCAGGGCCACGATCGCAGGCGCGCGGATATATTGCGACATGGCCACGGGTGGCGAGAGCTTTGCCGACTTCTGCTGGTCATTCACCGATGGCAAACGTATCCTGGGCAGCGGCCGAGAATGGATCGCTAACTCGCCGCTGTCGGAGAGGATCTCTAAGGAGATGAAAAGCCGAGGGTTCAAATTTGTCGGGCCCACGATCGTGTATGCTTGGATGCAGGCGGTCGGCATCGTCAACGATCATGCCATCGACTGTTTCCGTCACAGCGAAGTCTGAACAGACGGCAGGTCTCAAGGACCTCCATCGACCGCCTGAATGTCGCTTTTGTCGGCGGCAGCTGTCCGACGATCGGCGCACTCGAATGTCCGCTTTCCGCCCAATCGCTTCTCAAAGCTGCCAGTCAGCAATCGGCCCAAAAGCTGTCAAAAGTGCCCATTATTGTCCGTTTGGGTAAACACGCAAATCGCAGAAATCTGCGGATCTTCGCGTATGGTGCGCCCGACAGGATTCGAACCTGTGGCCCCCAGATTAGGAATCTGATGCTCTATCCTGCTGAGCTACGGGCGCGCCGGGGGTTCGTTTAAGGTCGGTTCGTGAAAATGGCAATCGCCCAGCAAAACCCGGCGGCGTTTCAGTTGACCGCGTCGGGAGGCGCGACAGGGAACGGCAAGGCGGCGATTTCGACACCCTCCTCGATCAGCTGTTCGGCTTCCTCAATGCTGGTCTCGCCGTAGATCGCCCGCTTCTCGCTTTCGCCGTAATGCATCGAACGGGCCTCTTCGGCGAAATTGCCGCCGACCCATTTCGACTTTTCGAGCACCTTCCGCTGGATCTCGGCCATGGCGACCAGTGCGCGCTTCGCCTCGTCCGACAGGGGCGCAATCGTCGCAACGGCGCTGTCCTGACCGACTTCCACCGTCACCTCGCGCCGCACGGGCCGTGTTTCGACCTGCTGGTTCCCCTTGCGGCCCACGGCTGGCGCCATCAGGGCCTTTCCGACATCGCTGGATCCGCATTGCGGGCATAGCAGCAGGCCCTGCTCGCGCTGCCGCTCAAAATCGGCGGAGGAGCGAAACCAGGCCTCGAAGCGGGCATCATCCGCATGGCAGTGAAGATCGAAAACAATCATTACAAATGTCACTTAGTGATTGCGCGCCGGTTAGCAAGGCTGGGCAGCTGCGCACGTACGCTCTCTATGCGCCCAGGATCGATCTCTGCGAAACCCACGCCCGCGTCCTCGCCGCCCATGTCGAGCACGACTTCGCCCCATGGATCGACGACCAGCGAATGGCCATAGGTCTTGCGGCCATCCTCGTGCTCGCCAACCTGCGCCGCGGCGATCACATAGGCGCTGGCCTCTATCGCGCGGGCCCGCAACAGCACGTGCCAATGGGCCGCGCCGGTCGGCCGGGTGAAGGCGGCGGGGCATGCAATCGCGTCGCAGCGCGCATCGCCAAGCGCGGCCCACAAGGCGGGAAAACGCATGTCATAGCAGACCGCAAGGCCAAGGCGGCCGATCGGCGTTTGCGTGGTCACCACACGCTCGCCCGGCGCGAAACCGTTGGATTCGCGCCAGCTTTCGCCGCCGCCATCGCCGGTCAGATCGACGTCGAACATGTGTATCTTGTCATAGCGGGCCGCCACGGTGCCATCCGGCCCGACGACGAGCGAGCGGTTCGCCCAGCGGCTCTCGCCATCCTCGCGCCGAATCGCGAGTGAACCGAGCGCGACCCAGATGTCATGATCCTTGGCAGCATGGGCGATGGCCGAAAGAACTTCGCTCTCCCGCTCGGTCACGACATTTGCAGCCGCCCGCTGGCGGTTGCGGTCGAGCATGCCCGACATTTCGGGCGTGAAGAGCATCTCTGCCCCGCCCGACGCCGCCTCGGTCACGGCATCCAGCAGGCGATCCGTGTTGACGGCCGGATCGATGCCCGTGTTGGCCTGATATAATGCGATGCGGGTCATGTCCGCTCAGCAGCCTGACATCAGCGACCCAGCATCGGATCGAGCTTGCCCTCGCGCTCCAGCGCGGCGAGATCGTCGCTGCCGCCGATAGCCTTGTCGTCGATGAAGATCTGCGGAACGGTGCGTGCACCGGGCGCGCGTTCGCCCATTTCCTGCCGCTTGGCCCGGTCCATGGTGACGTCATACTCAGTGTAATCGACGTCCTTTTCTTTCAGCAACGCGATGGCGCGGTGGCAATAGGGGCAGCCGAACTGCGTGTAGATTTCCACCTTGGGCGTGGCAGTCTGATCGTTCATCAAAATTCCTTCTCACTTCGTGCGATCTTGTCGTTCGCGTGGATCGCGCCAGCACTTGAATAGCGAAGGCGGATTACCAGATATCAACGGCGGAAGGCCATGCCGGTTTCGGATGGCCGTCCGCTTCGTCTGGCAGGAAGTGCGGATGCCCGTTTTCGGGGTCCGCCGAAACCTGCCGCTGGATTGCTTCTGATGGAGGATTTGCAAGATGAACCGTTTCGATTTTACCCCCTATCGTCGGACCACCGTCGGCTTTGACCGGCTGTTCGATCTCCTTGAAAACAACGCACGCGCAGGTCAGGGCGACAATTACCCGCCCTTCAATATCGAGCGCAGCGGCGACGACGCCTATCGCATCACGCTGGCCGTCGCAGGCTTCAAGCCCGAGGATATCGACATCACGGCGCAGCAGAACATGCTGACCGTGCAGGGCCGTAAGGCGGACGACGGCGAAGAGCGCGAATATCTGCACGTCGGCATCGCCCAGCGCGGGTTCGAACGCCGCTTCGAACTGGCCGATTTCGTGCTGGTCAAGAACGCGCAGCTCGCCGACGGCCTGCTTGTCATCGACCTTGAGCGTGAAGTGCCCGAGGCGATGAAGCCGAAGAAGATCGCGATCAACAACGCCAAGAAGCTGAGCGTGATCGACGGCTCGGACAAGAATGACGAGACCGAGGAAAAGGCCGCCTGATCAGCGCTTTTCTTCGATGACAGGAGGCGCGGCCGGGCAACCGGTCGCGCCTTTTTTGTTCGGCCTTGCACGATGACGGCAGCGCGCCCCCTTGCCATTGCGGTCACTCCGGCCTAGCCGCGCGGGTCAAATCGCAACCCGCCGCAATCGCAGACCGGAGCCTTGACCCATGGTCCCACGTTACGCCCGCCCCGCCATGACCGCCATCTGGGAGCCGGAAGCGAAATATCGCATCTGGTTCGAACTGGAAGCGCACGCGACCGAGAAGCTGGGCGAACTTGGCGTGGTGCCGCCGTCTGCCGCCAAGGCCTTGTGGGACTGGTGGGCGACCGATCCGAAGATCGACGTCGAGGCGATCGACGCGATCGAGGCGGTGACCAAGCATGACGTGATCGCCTTTCTGACCTGGGTGGCGGAGAACGTCGGCGACGAAGCGCGTTTCATGCATCAGGGCATGACCAGCTCCGACGTGCTGGACACGACGCTGGCGGTGCAGCTTGACCGCGCCTCCGCGATTCTGCTGGAGGATCTCGACAGGCTTCTCGCCGCGATCAGGACGCGCGCGGAAGAGCACAAGTACACGCCCACCATCGGCCGCAGCCACGGCATCCACGCCGAACCGGTAACCTTTGGCCTCAAGATGGCCGAGGCCTATGCCGAGTTCAGCCGCTGCAGGGAGCGCCTTGAATTCGCGCGCAAGGAAATCGCCACCTGCGCGATTTCGGGCGCGGTCGGCACCTTTGCCAATATCGATCCCAGCGTCGAAGCCTATGTGGCCGAGAAGATGGGCCTTGCCGTTGAACCCGTGTCCACGCAGGTTATCCCGCGCGACCGCCACGCGATGTTCTTCGCCGTGCTGGGGGTCATCGCCTCGTCGATCGAGCGGCTGTCGGTCGAGGTGCGCCATCTGCAGCGCACCGAGGTGCTGGAGGCCGAGGAATATTTCTCGCCGGGCCAGAAGGGTTCGTCGGCGATGCCGCACAAGCGCAACCCGGTTCTTACCGAGAACCTCACCGGCCTTGCCCGCGTCGTCCGCGGCGCGGTCGTTCCGGCGATGGAGAACGTTGCGCTCTGGCACGAACGCGATATCTCGCACTCCTCGGTCGAGCGGTTCATCGGCCCCGATGCGACGATCACGCTGGATTTCGCTCTCGCCCGCCTGACCGGGGTGGTCGAAAAGCTGCTGGTCTATCCCGAGCGGATGCAGAAGAACCTCGACCGCATGGGCGGCCTTGTCCATTCGCAGCGCGTGCTGCTGGCACTGACGCAGGCGGGCGTAAGCCGCGAGGACGCCTATCGCCTTGTCCAGCGCAATGCGATGAAGGTCTGGGACAGCGACGGCGAACTTTCGCTGCTCGAACTGCTGAAGGCTGACGAGGAAGTGACTGCCGCGCTGACCCCGCAGCAGATTGAGGAAAAGTTCGACCTCGACTATCACTTCAAGCATGTCGACACGATCTTCGCGCGGGTCTTTTCCTGAAGGCTCGCCTGCGATCCGGGGATGTCGAGGCAGGGTGGCCAAGGGTCGTTTTCGCGCTTAGGATCAGTCGCGTGAAGGGTCTGCAAAACCGCGCCAGACGGGAGAATTCATGAAGATCATACGCAGCGTCCTGTGGGTCGTCATCATCGTGGCGCTAGCCCTGTTCACGGCCTTCAACTGGACGGCGGTCGACATCCGGATCTGGGAAGGCCTCGTGCTTGAAACGAAGCTGCCGGTCCTGATCCTCGTCGCATTTCTGCTGGGCTATGGCCCGATGTGGCTGACCCATCGCACCACGGTGTGGCGACTGAAGCGGCGCATCTCCTCGCTTGAGGCGTCGCAGCGTTCGCTGATCGCCAGTCAGACGCCTGCGGAACCGGCGTCCACCCGTCCGGTATCTGGCGGAACCGGCCTCGACAGCATTGACACCAAGGACGGCCGGCCATGAGCAATCCGGTTTACCTTGCGCTCGACCTGCCACAGATCGAGGCGGCGAAGGAGCTGGCCGGCAAGGTCCAGGGCCATATCGGCGGGCTGAAGCTGGGTCTCGAATTCTTCTGTGCGCACGGACACCACGGCGTGCACGAAATAGCGCAGCTTGGCCTCCCGATCTTCCTCGACCTGAAACTGCACGACATTCCCAACACGGTTGCAGGCGCAATGCAGGCCATCCACGTGCTCGAACCCGCCATCGTCACGATTCACGCGGGCGGTGGGCGCGCGATGATGGAGGATGCCAAGGCCGCCGCGGGCGAAAAGACCAAGGTCGTGGCGGTCACCATGCTGACCAGCCTCGACGAACGCGATCTGGCCGCTACCGGCGTGGACAGTACCGCTCACGACCAGGTGATGCGGCTTGCCGAACTGGCCGAAAAGGCGGGTCTCGACGGGATCGTCTGCTCCGGACAGGAAGTGGCCGCGGTCCACAAGCAGTGGAAGCAGGGCTATCTGGTCGTGCCGGGCCTGCGTCTTGGCGGAAGCGCGGTCGGTGACCAGAAGCGCGTGGTCACGCCGCGGCAGGCGCGCGACGACGGGGCCAGCGTCCTGGTGATCGGGCGCGAGATTTCCAAGGCGGAAGACCCGCTTGCCGCCGCCCGCGCGATTGAGGCGACGCTCTGATCCTGCTCGCCCCGATCCTCGCGCTGGCCGCTGCCGCGGCGCAGGCCGAACTGCCGCCCAAGACTAGCGTATTGGCCGGGCCGTCCGCGGGGTTTCAGCTGCCTGCGTGTTCGCGTTCTACCGCAGGGCCGGTCGAAGGCGGCTGGGAAGTGCGAAACGACGAAATCATCGCGATGGAACAGGCGCTGGCGCAATTGCTGCCCGCCCTCGCCGCGCGTGACGGCTATACGCCGGGGACCGAGAATCCCGATCCGCTGACCTATCGCCCGAACGATCCGCGCTGGCAGCGCGAAGTCTTCGGTATCACGCGTGGCGGCAAGCGCCTGATCTATGCCAATTTCGTGCCCGCCGACATCATGCCCGATCAGCGTCACATGCCGACGAATGTCTGCGATGGCGGTCCCGCCTTCTTCGGCGTGGAATTCGATCCTGCGGCGGGGCAGATCACCCATATCGCCTTCAACGGCGCGCTGGGCGGTCCGTTCTGGCCCGTCTACACGCCATGAATCTGCCCGAAAGCGTCACGCTCCGCCGCGCAGGACCGGACGACGCGGATGCATTGAAGCCTCTGATCGAAGGCGGCTATCGCGGGGGTTCCGCACGGCGCGGCTGGACGCATGAAGCCGACATCATCGAGGACGAGCGGATCGGCGCGGACGAACTGGCATGCATGCTTGACGATCCTTCGATCCATTTCCTGATCGCCGAGAGCGAGGGCCGCGCCATCGGCTGTATTGCCGTGACCGACAAGGGCGGCGCGCGCGCCTATTTCGGCCTGCTTTGCGTCGATCCCCCGTTTCAGAGCAGCGGTCTGGGTTCACGCCTGATACGCGCGGCGGAGGATCTGGCACGCGATCTTGGTGCCGAAGTGATGGATATCTCGGTGATCGAGGACCGTCGCGAGCTGATCGCCATGTATGAGCGCAAGGGCTATCGCGACACCGGCGAGCGCGAGCCCTTCCCCGCGCCCCAGCCGCGCCCCTTGTTCTTTCGCCTTTTCGAAAAGCGCCTGCGGGCCTAACAGGCCGTCCATGAGCAGCGCACAGATCAAGATTTGCGGCATCAACGATCCTGTCGCCATGGACGCGGTCATCGCCGCCCATGCGGATTACGCGGGGCTGGTGTTCTATCCTCCCTCGCCGCGCAATGTTGGCCTGCATGACGCGTCGCTGCTGGCAGAGCGATCGGGTTCGCAGATAAAGCGCGTGGGACTGTTCGTCGATGCCGACGATGGCTCGATCGGCGATGCCGTATCGGCGGGGCGTCTCGATGCCTTGCAGCTTCATGGATCGGAATCGTCGGCCCGCGCTGCGGAATTGCGCGCAAGGTTCGGCCTGCCGGTGTGGAAGGCGATTGCGGTCGCGGGTCCGGGCGATGTCGAACGGGCAAGCCAATATGCGGGTGCGGCGGACCTGATCCTGTTCGATGCCAAGACGCCCAAGGGCACGCTGCCGGGCGGAATGGGGCTGTCGTTCGACTGGTCGCTGCTGGTGGCCTATCGCGGTGCGCTGCCGTGGGGCCTTGCGGGCGGGATCAGCGCTGCGAATGTCGCGGACGCGGTCCGGCAGACGGGCGCGCCGCTGGTCGACGTATCTTCGGGCGTCGAGAGCGAACCGGGCGTCAAGGACCCGGACCGCATCGCCGCTTTCGCCAGGGCTGTGCGCGGCGGCTGAAACCGGGCACCATTGCCCCCGCGGGCGCTGGACAAGCCCCGCCCTCTCTGCCAATCGCGGGGCCATGAACGACACGGCAATTCCGACGCGGCCCAACAGCTTTGCGAACCAGCCCGACGAACGCGGTCATTTCGGCCAGTTCGGCGGTCGCTATGTGTCCGAAACGCTGATGCCGCTGATCCTCGATCTGGAGCGCGAATATCGCGCGGCCAAGCAGGACCCGGCCTTTCACGAACAGTTCGAGGATCTGCTCGAACATTACGTGGGCCGTCCCAGCCCGCTCTATTATGCGGAGCGGCTGACCGAGGAACTGCGCAAGGACGCGCCCGCCGGAAAAGGCGCGCAGGTCTGGTTCAAGCGCGACGAGTTGAACCATACCGGCGCGCACAAGATTAACAATTGCATCGGCCAGATCCTGCTGGCGATCCGCATGGGCAAGACCCGCATCATCGCGGAGACCGGCGCGGGTCAGCACGGCGTGGCGACCGCCACCGTATGCGCGCGTTTCGGCCTGCCTTGCGTGATCTACATGGGCGCCACCGATGTAGAGCGGCAGCAGCCCAACGTGTTCCGCATGAAGCTGCTGGGCGCCGAAGTGGTGCCGGTCAAGGCAGGCGCGGCGACGCTGAAGGACGCCATGAACGAGGCGCTGCGCGACTGGGTCGCCAATGTGCATGACACGTTCTATATCATCGGCACGGCGGCCGGTCCGCATCCCTATCCGGAACTGGTCCGCGATTTCCAGTCGGTGATCGGGCGCGAGGCTCGCGCACAGATGCTGGACCGCGTGGGACGCCTGCCCGACATCTGCGTCGCGGCGATCGGCGGCGGTTCCAACGCGATCGGCCTGTTCCACCCCTTCCTCGACGACAAGGACGTCGCGCTGCTGGGCGTGGAAGCCGCGGGCTATGGGCTGGACAAGGAACATGCCGCATCGCTGGCGGGTGGCGCGCCGGGTATCCTGCATGGCAACAAGACCTATCTGCTGCAGGACGAGGACGGCCAGATTACCGAGGGTCATTCGATCAGCGCGGGCCTCGACTATCCCGGCATCGGGCCGGAGCATGCGTGGCTGCGTGATATCGGCCGGGTCGAATATACCAGCGCGACCGACAGGGATGCGCTCGACGCCTTCCAGCTTCTGTGCCGGACCGAGGGGATCATCCCTGCGCTCGAACCCAGCCATGCGATTGCCGCAGTGGTGAAACGCGCAATGGACATGGACGCGGACCAGATCGTCCTCGCCAATCTGTGCGGGCGCGGCGACAAGGACATCTTCACCGTCGCCAAGGCGCTGGGGGTCGATATATGAACCTCGTCGCGAGGGTCGGGACCGATTTTGCCCTGTTCTTCACGTCGCTGATCGGGGCCATATTGCTGACGAGGTATATACTGGACCGCGTGATCGCCGTCTCGCTGACCGATCTGATCGAGGCTGCGATCGCGGCGCTGATCATCGCGCTGGGCCGGACACTGCTCGGGAAGAATTGATGAGCCGTTTCGAAGACACTTTTGCAAAGCCGCGCCCCGCGCTCGTCTGCTTCATCACGGCGGGTGACGGCGATACGGCGGCCAATCTCGACGCGCTGGTCGAAGGCGGCGCCGATGTGATCGAACTGGGCATGCCCTTCACCGATCCGATGGCGGATGGTCCGGCGATCCAGCTGGCGAATTTGCGCGCCTTGGGTGCGGGCACCCGGACCGCCGACGTGCTGGCGATTGCGCGCGATTTCCGCGCACGGCATCCCGATATCCCGCTGGTGCTGATGGGCTATGCCAATCCGATGGTTCGGCGCGGGGCGGACTGGTTCGCGCGCGAGGCCAAGGCCGCGGGAGTCGATGGCGTGATCTGTGTCGACATCCCGCCCGAAGAGGACGATTCGCTAGGCACCGCACTGCGCGCCGAGGGGCTGGCCCCTATCCGGCTGGCGACGCCGACCAGCGATGCCAAGCGCCTGCCCGCCATTCTAGATGGCGCGGGCGGGTTCCTCTATTACGTGTCGGTTGCGGGGATCACGGGCCTGCAGCAGGCCGCGCAGGCCAGCATCGACGATGCGGTTGCGCGCCTGAAAGCCGCGACCGATCTGCCGGTCTGCGTGGGTTTCGGCGTGCGCACGCCCGAACAGGCGGGAGAGATCGCGCGCGTGGCCGATGGCGTGGTTGTCGGCTCCGCGCTGGTTGATCTTGTGGCCAAACATGGCCACGACGCGCCCACCCATATTCGTGAACTGACCGCCGCGCTGGCCGACGCCGTGCACGCGGCGAGGGAGACCGTCTGATGAGCTGGCTGAATGAAGTCCGCAAGCGCCTGCCCTTCGTGGCCAAGCGCGACACGCCCGACAATCTTTGGCGCAAGTGCCCCGGTTGCGGCGAGATGCTGTTCGTCAAGGAATACGAGGACAATCTGTGGGTCTGCCCCCGCTGCGAGCATCACGGCCGCATCGGTGCGGATACCCGCCTTGGGCAGGTTATGGACGCGGGCTACACCGTGCTTCCCGCACCGAAGGTCAAGGAAGACCCGCTGAAATTCCGCGATACCAAGAAATACACTGAGCGACTGCGCACGGCCCGCTCCGGCGCGCCGCATCCCGATGCGCTGACCACGGCTGATGGAACGATCGATGGACGCAGGGCCGTCGTGGGCGTGCAGGACTTCGGTTTCATGGGCGGATCGATGGGCATGGCCGTGGGCGATGCGTTCGTCGCCGGTGTCGATCATGCGGTGAAGACCGGCTGCCCCTATGTGATCTTTACCGCGGCGGGCGGCGCGCGCATGCAGGAAGGCATCTTGTCGCTGATGCAGATGCCCCGCACGACGGTCGCGATCCGGCGGCTGCATGATGCGGGCCTGCCCTATATCGTGGTGCTGACCGATCCGACCACCGGCGGTGTCACCGCCAGCTATGCGATGCTGGGCGATGTGCAGATTGCCGAGCCCAATGCGCTGATCGGCTTTGCCGGACAGCGGGTGATCCAGGACACGATCCGCGAGCAGCTGCCCGAAGGTTTCCAGCGGTCCGAATATCTGCACGAACACGGCATGCTCGACATGGTCGTGCCGCGCGGCGAGATCCGCGAGACGCTTGCCCGGACCATCGACTACCTGATGACCGCCCGGCAGGCGGCCTGAACCCGGCAGCCCAAGCCGACGATGCGCGACTTCGCCGTGTCCGACGATCCGCGCGTCCAGGCGCAGCTCGACCGGCTTGAGGCGCTGTCGGTACCGCAGGGGCGGCTGGGACTGGACGCGATCCGCGCCCTGCTGGACAGGCTGGGCAATCCGCATCGCGCGATGCCGCCCGTGTTTCACATCGCAGGCACTAACGGCAAAGGATCGACCAGCGCCTTCCTGCGCTACATGCTGGAGGCAGACGGCAAGCGGGTTCATCAGTTCACCAGCCCGCATCTGGTGCGTTATAACGAGCGGATACGCCTTGCCAGCGAGCTGATTTCGGACGCGGCACTGGCCGAGCTATTGGCCGAAGTCATCGACGCGGGCGAGGATGTCGGCGCAAGCTTCTTCGAGGTCACCACGGCCGCCGCCTTCCTTGCCTTTAGCCGCACGCCTGCCGATGCCTGCGTGATCGAGGTGGGCCTTGGCGGACGGTTCGACGCCTCCAACGTGCTGGAGCATCCGGCGGTCTGCGGTATCGCCACGCTGGGCATGGATCACGAACGTTTTCTGCTTGCACCCGACGACAGTGCACCGGCGCATCCGATGGCCCGCATCGCGTTCGAAAAGGCGGGCATTGCCAAACCGGGCGTTCCCCTGGTGACGCAGGCCTACGGACCACAGGCGGAAGACGCGATCGCAGCGGTGGCCGCCAACAAGGGATGTCCGCTGCACATGCGCGGCATCGATTGGCACGCGCAGGTGGCAGCCGGCAGTATCGAATACCGCGACCGGCATGGCGTGCTGACCCTGCCGCTGCCAGCCCTGCCCGGGGTGCATCAGGCCGACAATGCAGCGCTGGCGGTCGCGATGCTGCGACATCAGGATATTGTCAGCGTCAACCGCGCCGCGCTTGCGCAGGGGATTGTGGAGGCACGCTGGCCCGCGCGGTTGCAATATCTGTCCGAGGGTCCGCTGACGGCCATGGTCGCGCCTGCCCGTGTCCTGCTGGACGGCGGGCATAATCCCGACGCGGCGCGCGTGCTTGCCGCCTATCTGGCTGCCCTGGACGACAAGCCCCATGCAATCTGCGCGATGCTGGACAACAAGGATGCGCGCGGTTTCCTGACGCCGCTCGCGCCGTACCTTGCCAGCCTGACGCCAGTGCCGATCCCCGGCCATGCGTTCCATGCGCCCGAATATCTGGCGCAGGTCGCTGGCGAACTGGGAATTGCGGCGCATGTCGCATCCTCGGTCGAGGATGCCCTGGCCCGCCTGTCCGGTCGCAATAAACCGGTGCTGATCTGCGGTTCGCTCTATCTTGCCGGCACGGTGCTGCGCGCCAATCGCGAACTGCCGGACTAGCTGACCAGCTCCGGCGCGACCACGCCCGCGCGGCGCCCCAGACGCGCCTGCCGCACCCATTCGACAACGCAGGCCACCACCGCGATCATGCCCAGCGCGGTCGTGAGGATGAAGACCGGGTAATAACCGTCCTGGTCGATCATCTGCCCCAGCGCCCCGCGGCCCAGCGTGCCGATCAGGAAGGTGAGCGATGACAGCAGCGCATATTGCACCGCCGAATAGCCCTTGGCCGTGATCGAAGACAGATAGGCCACCAGCGCCGCCCCGGCGAGACCGCCCGCCACGTTCTCACCCGCAATCGCCATCATCAGCTTCGCCAGACGCAGATCGCCGCCGAGCCATTCGACAAGCGTCGTGAACCCGGTGAAGTTCGACACCAGCTCCATGTAATAGCCGCCCAGCGCCAGATCGGCATAGAGCAGGTTCGACAAGGCCGCCGTCAGCGCGCCGATGAACAGCACCGCCATCCGCCCGATAAAGCCGAACAGCGCGCCGCCCAGCATGATGCCGAACATCAGCGCGCCCACGCCAAACCCCTTGGACGCGATGGCCACTTCGTCCTTGGTGTACTGCAGTTCGCCCAGATAGAACGGATAGGCAAAGCTGCCCCAGACGGTGTCGGTGAACCGGTAGGACAGCACCAAAGTCAGCACGATGATGACCGCCCAGCCCAAGCGCCCCACAAATTCAGTCAGCGGCAAGATCAGCGCGCGGTATCCATGGTCGACGAATCCGTCCACCGGTCCGCTCTTCGCGGCGATGTCCGTCAGCGTATAGCGCCCCTTGCGGCGCCAGTTTTCCAGCACTGCGGCGATAATCACCGGCACGACGACCGTGGCGATGACGATGATCGGCCCCATGCCCGTAATGAATTCGACCGAATCGGGCCGCGATTCCGGATCGGAACTGAGCGAGCGGAACATGAAGACGCCAACCGTGACCAGCGCCCAGCCCCACAGCACGCCCACGATCGCCAGCGCCCAGCCGCGAATGCGCGGTTCAAGCTGACCGGGATTGCGCAATTCGCGCAGCGCCTCGTCATCGGCGGCGATGGACGCGACCGTCTGGTCGGGTTCGGGCGCAAAGATGGCTGCGACGGCAATCGCCATCATGATGCCGCCCATGATCGCATAGACAGTCGGCCAGTCGGTCCGGTCCGCGATCACCAGCGCGAGCGCGCCGCCGACCAGCACCGCCGTCCGCCAGCCGAGCTGATACACGGTCGACAGAATGTCGATGGTCGCCTGCTCGTCCGCGACATCGACGCGCCATGCGTCCATCACCACGTCCTGCGTGGCGCCCGCAAAGGCGCCGATCGCCGCCATCAGCGACAGCAGGCCGATCGCGCCCGCCGGATCGAGGCGCGAGACGACCAGCAGCACGCCGCCCAGCAGGAACTGCGCGGTCACGATCCATTGCTTGCGATGGCCCAGCCGCTTGATCCCGGGCAGATCGACCTGGTCCAGTACCGGCGACCACAGGAACTTGAAGCTGTAGGCAAGCCCGATAAGCGAGAACACGCCCATCGTCTCGAGGTTGATCGACGTATCGCTCATCCACGCGTAAAGCGTTGAAAGCAAAAGCGTATAAGGCAGGCCCGAGGCAAAGCCGAACAGCAGCATATAGGCCGTCTTGCGGTTCTTCAGCGCAGCGAGCAGCGCGCGCCATCCCGGCTTCTTCTTGGCCGGCGGCGCCTTGGCCGGTTCGCCGGAATCCTCGGTTACGGGCGTGCTGCTCATCCGCTCTCCTTGCATTGGCGTGGGGTTTAGGACGCATGATCGGCAAGGTGCAATCGCCGGCCGCCCGTTGTCACCCGACTTGCGCGAGGCTGCGCGATGGCGCATGGCGCGGCCCTGAACGGACTTGGCCATTCACACAATCACAGGCGAACCGAATTGACCGGCGACAGACGCCCCCCATCGCGAAACGACCGTTCCGGTCAAGGCCGTGCGAGCGGCAGGCCGGGCGCGCGCCGCACATCGGGCAAGCCCGGTAGTGGCCGCCCGAAAGGACCGACCGCGCCTTCGCCCGATCTGCCGAAGCGCGATGGCGACCGGATCGCCAAGCTGCTCGCCCGCGCAGGGCTTGCATCGCGGCGCGAGATCGAGCGGATGATCGCCGATGGGCGCGTCGCCATCGACGGCAAGGTGCTGGATACGCCCGCGACAGTATTGACCAGCCTGAAGGGCGTCACCGTCGACGGCAAGCCGGTCGCCGCGGCGGAGCAGGCGCGCCTGTTCCGGTTCCACAAGCCGCAGGGCCTGCTGACGGCAGAGCGCGATCCCGCCGGGCGGCCGACCATCTATACCGCGCTGCGCAATGCGCTGCCGGCCAATGCGCCGCGCCTGATGCCGGTCGGCAGGCTCGACCTCAACACCGAGGGGTTGCTGCTGATGACCAATGACGGCGAGTTGAAGCGCGCGCTGGAGCTGCCATCGACCGGGATTCCGCGCACCTATCGCGCGCGCACTTTCGGCGACATCACGCAGGCGCAGCTTGAGGACTTGATGGACGGGATCGAGATCGACGGCGTCCGCTATGGCCAGATCGACGCCAATATGGAGCGACGCACGGGCCGCAACCAGTGGATCGAGATGACGCTGACCGAGGGCAAGAACCGCGAAGTCCGCCGCGTGCTGGAACATCTCGGGCTGAAGGTATCGCGCCTGCTGCGCTTGGCCTATGGCCCGTTCGCCCTTGGCGATCTGCCGCGCGGACAGGCGGCTGAAGTGCCGCAAAAGGATGTCGAAAGACTGCGCAAGGGTCTTAAGGCGGAGTCGTCGTCTTGAAACCGGGCGGCGGAAAATCGGGCGCAGCAAAACCGGGCAAGGCTTCAGGATTGCGCATCATCGCGGGCGAATGGCGGGGCCGCCGCCTTGTCGCGCCCGAAGGCGATGCGACGCGTCCCACCGCCGACCGTACGCGCGAGGCGCTGTTCTCGATGCTGGTCAGCCGCCTCGGCAGTTTCGAGGGCCTGTTCGTCGCGGATCTGTTCGCCGGTTCAGGCGCGCTGGGGCTTGAGGCTTTGTCACGCGGAGCCGGGCGCGTACTGTTTGTCGAACAGGATGCGGCCGCATTGCGTGCACTTTGCAGCAATATCGCTGCGTTGGGGGCGCAGGCGCGCTGCGACGTTCGCGCCGGGTCCGTCCTTTCGCTGTCGCAGACTTCGACCCCGCCCGATCTGATCTTGATGGATCCGCCCTATGGCACCGGGGCAGGCGCTGTTGCACTCGATCGGCTGGACAGGCTGGGATGGGTGGAAAGCGCGACCTGGATCAGCATCGAGACGGCGCGAGACGAGGATATATCGGTCAAGGGTTTCGAAAGCGAAACCGTGCGCGACTGCGGCAAGGCGCGGCTGCATATCTTGCGGAAGATCTAGGGCGGGATGCAAAAAAGGATGGCCGCGCGAAAAGCGGACCATCCTTCTCCCCCGTTCGGTTGGCCCGCGTATCCACGCAGGCCGAGCGAAGGTTACATATTGTCGTCGGCCTGCATCTTTTCCTGCGCGCTCATCTGGCTGGCAGGCTCTCCCGGCCAATAATCGAGCGGCACGTTACCGAAATTCTTGCCGGCTTCGCGCGGGTTGATGCAATTGTCGGTGCGGCCATCGGTGCACAGCGGATATTCGCCATTGTGCGGCGGCGGTGCCTGCTGGACCACGGCATTGTCCCGCATGATATAGACCGGATCCACCGTCCCGGCGGCAGAGTTGGCCGCGAACTGGCTTTCGATCGCGCTCCACGCCTGCTGCTGCTGCATCGGCGACATGGCGGCAATCTGGGCGCGCTGTTCGACCGTCAGGGTCCAATAGGCGTCCTGCTGCGTCGGCGTCAGCGTCCAGTAATAGGTCTGATAGCTCACCGGCCAGGTTGCGAACTCACCCTTCTTGGCGGGCGACCAGCCGTCATAATCGGCCTGCTGCGCCTCGGTCATCTCGACCGTCATTTCCTGCGCGTGGACGGCCATGGGGGCTGCGCCCAGCATAAGGGCGGCGCCTGCGATAAGTATGCGTCTCATGAGGGTTCTCCTCCTCGTTGAATTTCTTCGTTTCTTGCCTCTCCTACGTTTCCAGAGGGTAAATCGTTCCGCCGCGGCGGTGAATGGCGTGATCTCAGCGCCTTGCGCCAGGGGGCCGCGTTCCCTAACTGTTCACAATGTCCGACAGCGCGCTTACCCCCTCGCCCACCACGCCGAACGAGCGTCAGGAACCCTGGCTGACCGCATTGAACGCGCCGCAGCGCGAAGCCGTAATGACGACCGAGGGGCCGGTGCTGATGCTGGCCGGGGCTGGAACCGGCAAGACGGCGGCGCTGACGGCGCGGCTGGCCCATCTGGTCGCCAGCCGCCGCGCATGGCCCAGCGAGATCCTGTGCGTCACCTTTACCAACAAGGCCGCGCGCGAGATGCGCGAACGCGTCGGATCGCTGATCGGCCCGGCGGTCGAAGGCATGCCGTGGCTGGGCACGTTTCACGCCATCGCCGCCCGAATGTTGAGGCGTCATGCCGAACTGGTCGGGCTGCAATCGAACTACACGATCATCGACACCGACGATCAGATCCGCCTGCTGAAACAGCTGATCAATGCCAATGACATCGACGAGAAGCGCTGGCCCGCGCGGCAGCTGGCCGGGCTGATCGACCGCTGGAAGAATCGCGGCCTGCTGCCCGGCGATCTAGATGCGGTGGAGAACGAGGCCTATGCCAATGGCAAGGGCGAGCAGATGTACCGCCTTTACCAAGACCGGATGAAGGCGCTGAACGCCTGCGATTTCGGCGATCTGATGCTGCACATGGTCACGATCCTGAAGACCCATCCGGACGTGCAGGCCGAATATCGCCGCCGTTTCAAATATATCATGGTGGACGAATATCAGGACACCAACGCAATCCAGTACCTGTGGCTGCGACTGCTGGCCGAGGTGAAGGGCGATGCCGGTCACAATATCTGCGTGGTGGGCGACGACGACCAGTCGATCTATTCATGGCGCGGCGCGGAAGTCGCCAATATCCTGCGGTTCGAGCGTGATTTTCCCGGCGCGGCGATCATCCGGCTCGAACAGAACTATCGCTCCACCCCGCAGATCCTGGCCGCCGCTTCGACCCTGATCGACGCGAACAGCGAGCGGCTTGGCAAGACGCTCTGGACCGAAAAGCCGGAGGGGGAGAAGCTGCGCGTCATCGGCGTATGGGACGGACCCGAGGAAGCGCGCCGCGTGGGCGAGGAAGCCGAGGCGCTGATGCGCGGCGGGATCCGGCTGGCCGACGCCGCCATCCTCGTTCGCGCGCAATTCCAGACGCGCGAGTTCGAGGATCGGTTCATCCAGATCGGCCTCAACTACCGCATCATCGGCGGTTTCCGGTTCTATGAACGGGCCGAGATCCGCGATGCGCTGGCCTATCTGCGCGTCATCGCGCAGCCGTCCGACGACCTTGCGTTCGAACGCATCTACAATACGCCAAAGCGCGGACTGGGCCAGAAGGCGCTGGAAAAGCTGCACCGCCATGCGCGGCAGGCGAACATGCCGCTGGCCGCCGCCGCGCTCGACATCTGCGACACGGACGAACTGCCCGCCCGTGCACGCAACACGATGCTGGGTCTGATGCGCAATTTCGCCCGCTGGCGCGAGAAAGCGAAGACGCTGGCGCCTGCCGAACTGGCGCGCATCGTGCTCGACGAAAGCGGCTATACCGAGGCGCTGCAGGCCGAGAAGAGCGCCGAGGCGGCAGGACGGCTCGAGAACCTGTCCGAGCTTGCCCGCGCGATGGAGGAATATGAGACGCTGGGCGCGTTCCTCGAACATGTGTCGCTGGTGATGGACAACGATTCGGCGGACGATGCCGACACGATTACCATCATGACGATGCACGCGGCCAAGGGGCTTGAGTTCGACTACGTGTTCCTTCCCGGCTGGGAAGAAGGCGTGTTCCCTTCGCAGCGCGCGATCGACGAAGGCGGTCTCAAGTCGCTGGAGGAGGAGCGGCGGCTTGCCTATGTCGCGATCACGCGGGCGCGCAAGCGATGCACCATCCTGCACGCCGCCAATCGCCGGATCTATGGGCAATGGTCCAGCGCGATCCCCTCGCGCTTTATCGATGAATTGCCCGACGACATGATCGAGATGGAAACGACGATGACGGGCGGCGCATCTCTATGGCGCGCCAGCTTTAGCGAGCGCGACGATCCTTTCGCCCATGTCGCGGCGGCTCAGCCTTCGCGCGCGATGACACGCGGCCCCGGTTTCCAGCGCGCGTCGCAGGGCCAGTTCGACGCCGCGCCCAAACGCATTCCCGAACCGCGCCGCAGCGCGGCCAGCTTTGCCGCAAAGCCGCGTACCGACATCGCCATCGGACAGCGCGTGTTCCACGACAAGTTCGGCTACGGAAAAGTCGTCGCGCAGGAAGGCAACAAGCTGGAGATCGAGTTCGAGCAGGCCGGGACCAAGCGCCTGCTCGACAGTTTCGTGAAGCCCGCCGACTAGCGGGTCTTCACGCCGTTCGCTGCGAGATCAGCCCAGCGAGACACCGAGGAAATCGGGGATAGGCCCGTTCCACTCACCGGGCTTCGCCGGCTTGTCACGCGTGTCCTGACGATCGCGGCGCGGCGCGGCTGCCGCTGCCCTCTCGGACCGCGCGCTTCCCTTGGACCTGGCACCTGACGACTTGGGCGCTTCGTCACGCTGCTCTTCCGGCTCGCGCTCGTCGGATTGGGGTTCGTCCGAACGCGATGCCTTGGGCTTGCGCTCCGAGCGCGGCTTGCTTTCGCGCTTGGGCTTTTCGCTGCGGGGCCTGCGTTCGCGCTTTTCCTCGCGCTCTTCGGGTTCCGGCGCGCTGTCGCCCAGTTCGAAGACGGGGATTTCGGCCCCGGTCAGCTTCTCGACATTCGAGATCGCTTCGGCGTCCTCTGCCGTGACGAAGGTGAAGGCGCGGCCCTTGGCCCCTGCCCGGCCGGTGCGCCCGACGCGGTGGACGTAATCGTCGGGATGCCACGGCGTGTCGTAATTGAAGACGTGGCTGACGCCCTTGACGTCCAGTCCGCGCGCGGCGACATCGCTGGCGCACAGGATGTTGATCTTGCCTTCCTTGAACAGCGCCAGTTCGGCCAGCCGCGAGGACTGATCCATGTCGCCGTGGATCTCGCCAGTGGCGAAGCCGTCGCGCTGCAGCCCCTTGTTCAGGTCGCGCACGGTGGTCTTGCGATTGGCAAAGACGATCGCGGTGTTGACGTTATCCTCGCGCAGCAGCTTCTTCAGCACGTCGCGCTTGGAACGCGCGGTGGTGCGGATCTTGAACTGCTCGATGTCCTTGTTCGTGCTGGCCGCGCGGCTGACCTCGATCGTCTTGGGGTTCGACAGGAACTTGTCGGCCAGCTTCTTGATCGGCGGCGGCATGGTGGCCGAAAACAGCAGCGTCTGGCGATTGGGGGGCAGCTTGGTGCAGATATGCTCGATATCGGGAATGAACCCCATGTCGAGCATGCGGTCCGCCTCGTCGATGACCAGAAGGTCGCAGCCCGTCAGCAGGATCTTGCCGCGCTCGAACAAATCCATCAGTCGGCCCGGCGTGGCGATCAGCACGTCGACGCCCTCATCCAGCGCCTTGACCTGATCGCCCATCTGCACGCCGCCGATCAGCAGCGCCATCTTCAGATCATGGTTGGTGCCGTATTTCTCGAAATTTTCCGCCACCTGCGCGGCCAATTCGCGCGTCGGCTCAAGAATCAGGGATCGCGGCATGCGCGCGCGGCGACGGCCATGCGCAAGAATGTCGATCATCGGAAGGACGAAGCTGGCGGTCTTGCCCGTCCCCGTCTGCGCGATGCCGATAAGGTCGCGCATCATCAGGACAGACGGAATCGCCTGCGCCTGGATCGCGGTCGGCTCATCGTAACCGGCCGTGGCGACCGATTGCAGCAATTCGTCGGAAAGGCCGAGATCGGCAAACTTCATTCAGTGATCCTGTTGGACGTATTAAACGGATTTGGCGAAAGGCGCATGGAACAGCCTGTTCGGCAAAAGGGCCGGCATATGACGCGCAAAAGCCATCGTCAGCCAGACCACCGGCGTACCGGCCAGCCGCCTATGCGCGCAGCAGGCTAAAAGTCAAGGAAAAGCACGAGTCGGTTTGGCGGCGCCGTGACCGCTCAAAACTTACTTTTCGTCCTCGGCGCTCTCTCGCGGCTCGCTGAACCCGCCCAGCGTGCAATCCGTACCCGAACGCGCATGCAGTCTTTCGCGCCCGGCGCACAGCAGGCCGTCGCGCGGCCGCTCGACGTAAAAGCCGGAATAGAAACCCTGCACGGGGCACGATCGTTCGAAGCTGGCAGAGATCACCGTGCGGTCGCGCATGAACAGCAGCAAGCGCCGCCCCTCGGCCAGGCGGACACCTGCAACTTCGGACAATGGCACACAGCCGTCCTTCACTGGGCTGGCAGCATCCGCCGATCGCGTGACCGGCCGTGCATCGGGCACGGACATTTGCGAAGGCACCTGCCGCGCACCGAAAGGCGTGATGCGCACGATCACCCGGCGTTCGACCCGGATCTGGTGCTGAACCGCTTCGAAGGTTTCGGGTACCGGATGGGATTGATCGGAAACAGGAGGCGCTTCGCCCGGAACGGTAAGGCCAAGCACCGTCGCTGCAAAAAAGGCAAACCCGCTCGCCATCGGCAATGTGTGTCCCTGTTCTGCGTGGCCGCAAGAGTGCGAAGCGGCATGTCCCGGCGGCGCATTGCGCGATCCGCATTTAACCCCGCCTGAACCGCAGATAATTGCGTAAAAGGCTGCTGCCGTGCATGAAGCGGGCCATGACACAGACGAGCGCAACGGCGGTCACCGACGCCGATCCGATACTGAACGAACTGCGCGGACTTCTTGGGGCCCGCGGCGTCACCACCGATACCGATGCGATGGAACCATGGCTCACCGACTGGCGCGGGCGCTATCACGGCAAGGCCCGCGCGCTCGTCCAGCCGGAAAATGCCGAGCAATTGTCGGCGCTGGTGCGGCTTTGCGCCAAAGAGGGCATCCCGCTGGTGCCCCAGGGCGGCAATAGCGGCATGGTCGGCGGCGCCACCCCTGACGAGAGCGGCGACGCGATCCTGCTGTCGCTGCGCCGCATGAACGATCTGCGCGTGGACGCCGAAAGGGGCACGGCCGAATGCGGCGCGGGCGTCATCCTCCAGACTTTGCACGAGGCGGCTGAGGATCAGGCGCTGCGCTTCCCCCTTTCGCTCGGCGGCAAGGGGTCCGCCACGGTCGGCGGCTTGATCTCCACCAATGCCGGCGGGACGCAGGTGCTGCGTCACGGCACGATGCGCAGTCTGGTCGAAGGGCTGGAAGTCGTGCTGGCCGACGGTGCGATCCTCGATCTGACTTCGGCCCTGAAGAAGGACAATCGCGGTTTCGATCTGAAGCAGCTGTGGATCGGGTCGGAAGGCACGCTGGGGATCGTGACGCGCGCTGTCCTGCGGCTGGTCCCCGCCATTGCCGAAAGGCGTGTGGTTTGGGCAGGAGTCGACACCATCCACGAAGCGCGCACGCTTTTGCTGCATTGCCAGCAAGCCCTGCCCCAGGCGCTGGAGGGGTTTGAGGTCATTCCGCGCGTGTGCCTCGATCATGTTCTCGATTACATGCCCAATGCGCAGGCCCCGCTGCAGGGGAGCCATGGATGGAACGCGCTGATCGAATTCGTCGCCGACCGCGAAAGCGCGTCAGCGCTGGGAGACGCGGTCGAGAATGCGATGGGCGCGGCGCTCGAACAAGGGCTGATCGAGGATGCCGTCATTGCCGCCAGCGAAGCGCAGGCCAATGCGTTCTGGGAACTGCGCGAGAACGTGCCCTCCGCCGAACGCCAGCGCGGACCGGCCAAGCAGCACGACATCTCCGTTCCGGTCGCTGTCATGCCCGAATTGCTGGAACGCGCCGAACGCGAGATCCCGGCCCTGTTCCCCGGTGTCGAAGTGGTGGGCTTTGGCCATCTGGGCGACGGCAACATCCATCTTCACGCCGTCGCACCGCAAGGGTCCGAGATTCAGGCGTGGGAAAAGGAAACGGGCAATGCGGTCAGCGCGCATATCTATCGCATGGTAACGCAAGAGGGTGGTTCGATCAGCGCGGAACACGGCATCGGGCAGGACAAGCTGGCGACGCTGCGCGAAACGCGCGACCCGGCTGCGCTGGATGTCATGCGCAGGGTGAAACAGGCGCTCGACCCCGACGGGCTGCTCAATCCCGGCAAGCTTGTCTAGCCGGCCTTGCGCCCGCCCGGTTTCCCCCGATGATCGCCTGCGGCATCCCGGCCCTGCTTGCACCGGCGCACCCTAACGCCTAAAGCGCCCGGCCAGAGCCAGCGCGCCCGCGCGACCGGTTTCGATCCAGTTCAGATTTTTCGGAGAATTCCCATGGCGAGCGCGCCGCAAAACGCCAATCTTCCGCTGTTCTACAAGAACCTCGTTCCGCTGAACTCCAACGCGCATGCCAACTGGCGCGCGAAGAGCACCGAGAAGGCGCCCTGGCTTGCCAAGCAGCACGCCATTCCGCTGACGGTCGAGGAATTTCCGCAGGCGCAGCGTAATTTCCCCATCGTCTTCACCGCGGGCAACAGCCCCGTTCCCATCGCGCTGATGGGCCTGAACGAGGGCGTGAACACCTATTTCGACGATGACGGCACGATGATCGATCCGGTCTATGTCCCGGCCTATGTGCGCCGCTATCCGTTCCTGCTCGCCAAGCTGGACAACACCAGCGACCAGCTGTCGCTCTGCGTCGATCCCGATAGCGATCTGGTCGGCGAATATGACGAGGGCGAGGCGCTGTTCACCGACGGTCAGCCCAGCACGGCCACGCAGAACATCCTGAAGTTCAACGAGCAGTTCGAACAGGCCGGCATGAAGACGCAGAACTTCATGGAAGAGCTGAAGAAGCACGATTTGCTGATGGACGGCGAAGTCTCGATCCGCCGCGACGACAACGAACAGCCTTTCGTCTATCGCGGATTCCAGATGGTCGATCAGGCCAAGCTGCGCGAAATTCGCGGCGACGTCCTGCGCGGATGGAACCAGAACGGCCTGCTCGCTCTCGTGTTCGCGCATCTCTTCTCGCTTGACCTGACGCGCGAGATTTTCGCCCGGCAGATTCGTCAGGGCAAGGGACCCAGCACCAACGCGGCGTCCAACGGCTGATCGCCATCAGCGATCGGCTGGCCGCAAAACTGACCCTATATGGGACGGATAAATAACTAGAAAAATTTTTATTGATTGATGCGTTCTTGCAACAGCCTTGCATATCGCATATATGGTTGATGTCCGTTGCGGGCTTCCCTCATGGCCCCACGGACTGGTGCGAGCGATTGCACCACCTCCCTGAACCTTGACCACCTCGTGCCATGCGCACGGGGTGGTTTTTTATGGGCTGCCCGCCCCTACTCTGCCGCGTCGCTATAGGCCCAGCCGCCGCCTGCGATCAGGCCGGCGAGCAATTGCGCCAGTTCGCTTACGATGCGGCCTTCTTCGCCGGTGCCCTGTTCGCGCGGCTGACCAGCCTGATCGAGATAGCGGGCGCGATCGATTTCGAGTTGCAGGGCATGGATGTCCTGCCGCGGGCGCCCGTGACGATCCAGCACATAGCCGCCCGCATAGGGCCGGTTATAGGCGGGAACCGCCAGCGCGCGCGAAAGCAGTTCCATCGACGAGGCAGCGAGCGACGACGCGCAACTTGCGCCGAAACGATCGCCCACGACATGGGTGGGGCTGGCACCCCTCCCGGCAGGCGGCAGGCTGGGCATGGAATGCAGGTCGATGAGAATCGCATATCCATGCCGCTCCTTCAGCCGCGCCAGTTCGCGGCCAAGGGCCAGGTGATAGGGAACATGCACGGCGGCGATGCGGCGCTCCGCCTCCTCGGCGGACAGCGGCTGGCGCCATAATTCGCCAAGGCCCGGCAAGCGGCGCGGAAACAGCCCCAGCCCCCGCGCCGCGCGCGACTGCTGTCGCGGCAGGTCGGGAAGGCGCGCACCGGAGGACGGCGGCGGTCCGCTGAACATACCGCGGTCGATGTCGCCGGTATCGCGGTTGAGGTCGATCATCGCGCGCGGAACATGAGCAACCAGCAGGCTTGCCCCGCAGGCGGCGGCGGCCATGCGTCCGATCCGATCCACGAAGCGATCCTCAAGCCGCTGCGCCGCCATCTCGCCGTGACGCATGGATTCGATCAGTCCCGGCGGGTAGGCCCTGCCCGCGTGCGGTACAGCGATCAGGACGGGAAGACCGCCTTCACCCGATCGCTGCAGGCTATAGGCGGGCCGCGCCGTGCCGGGCACATGGCCGCCGGATGTCAGCCCCGCGTCGTCCGCTGCATCGGATCTGGCCCCGAATCTTTGAGAATCCCGCTGCGGGGCATCGTCCTTCATGCGGCCAAGGCTGCGACGTCGCGGGCGGCAGGTCAATGTCTGGCTGTTCCAAAGGTGCACAGGCTGTGCGAAATTCTCATCTGCATCGCAACATACGTTATAGAGGCTCCGGCGGTTCGGGACGGGCTGGCTCCATACAGCAAAGCCTTGGCTATCAGCCGATTAGAGGGAAATAAGGTGACATCGATGATTCGCATTCTGCTGGCTGAAGACGAGGAATCGATGCGGACCTATCTTGCCCGCGCGCTGGAAAATGCGGGTTATGACGTGGTCGCCGTGGACCGCGGCACGCATGCGCTTCCGCTGCTTAAGGACGAACATTTCGACTTGCTGCTGTCGGATATCGTGATGCCGGAAATGGACGGCATCGAACTGGCGCAGCGCTGCGCGAAGGTATCGCCGTCGACCAAGGTCATGTTCATCACCGGCTTCGCGGCCGTCACGATGAAGGCCAGCCGCGAGGCTCCGCAGGCCCGCGTATTGTCCAAACCGTTCCACCTGCGCGACCTTGTTCTGGAGGTCGAACGGCTTTTCGACGATAATGTGGCCAGTATCGAACGATAGGGCCGGGAATTTTTTCGTACCCTGTCGATTGGGCTTGAACAGCACGAAATCCATCGCTAGGGGACGCGCCTGCCTTCCGGGACGAACCGGTCGGCAGCACCGCGACAGAGTGGGCGTATAGCTCAGTGGTAGAGCACTGTGTTGACATCGCAGGGGTCGGAAGTTCAATCCTTCCTACGCCCACCATCGCGGCTCTCTGACAATCGAGAACATCAGCGGTTCCGCTAACGAAGCCGGCCGGCATCATGGAACGAGAATCGTCGCGCCACTCGTCTCGCGCGCTTCCAGCTTGCGGTGTGCCTGCGCGGCCTCACGCAAGGGAAGGCGTTGCCCTATGTCCGCGCGCAGCACGCCGCTTGCGATCATGTCCGTCAGGCGGCGCGTTCCGGCTTCGAATTCCTCCCTTACCGCGTAATAATCCATCATGGTCGGGCGCGTGACCATCAGCGAGCCATGCGACGACAGTTCACCCAGTTTCACGCCGGTCACCGGACCGCTGGCATTGCCGAAACTGACGATCAGCCCCCTGCACTTCGCCGCTTGCAGCGAGCATGGCCACGTCGCCGCACCCACTCCGTCGAGCACCACATCCGCGCCGCGCCCGTCGCTTTCGGCAAGGACCGTTTCCATGACATCATCCTGATCGTAACCGCAGACCGCGGACGCACCCGCGGACAGCGCAATCTGCCGCTTCTCGTCCGTGCTGGCGGTCGCCACGACGCGCGCCCCGATATGCGCAAGCCACCGGATCATGATCTGCCCCGTCGCACCCGCGCCTGCATGGACCAGCACCACATCGCCCGCCTGCACCTTGGCGCACCGCTCGATCAGTGCTTCGGCGGTGCAGCCTTTCAGCATCAGCGAAGCCGCCTGATCGAAGTCGACCTCTTGGGGAAGAGATACCAGCCAATCGGCATTCACGATCCGGGCCGAGGAATAGGCGCCAAGCCCCGACTTGAATGTCGCCACCCGGTCGCCGGTACGAAAGCGATCGACCCCTTCGCCGACGTCTTCGATCACCCCGGCCGCTTCTAGACCCAGGCCACTGGGCAGCGGGACCGGATAGAGGCCCGACCGGTGATAGGTATCGATGAAATTGACGCCCACCGCCTCGTGGCGCAGCAGGACCTCTCCGGGGCCCGGATCGCCAAGTTCCACCTCGCGGAAATGGATGACGTCCGGATTGCCGTTCGTGTCGATGACTGCCTGAATTGCCTGCATGCCGTTGGTGTCCCTTCCTTGCCGGATCCTGCTACGTGCAACCGCATCGCATTACCACCCCGCCGATAGATCGCAGGCGACCGCCCTTGCGCCGACGGCGCGCTTTGCTAAGACCCGCTCGACTCATTCGTGCGCGGTGCTCCTTGCCGCGCTCCCTCAAAACACACGAAGAGAGATGAAAGCCCCATGGAGAAGATCAAGGTAAAGAACCCCGTCGTCGAAATCGACGGCGACGAGATGACGCGGATCATCTGGGAATGGATCCGCGAGCGCCTGATCCTCCCCTATCTCGACATCGACCTGAAATATTATGACCTGTCGGTGCAGAAGCGTGATGAGACGGACGACCAGATCACCGTCGATGCGGCCAATGCCATCAAGGAATATGGCGTCGGCGTGAAATGCGCCACCATCACCCCCGACGAGGCTCGCGTCGAGGAATTCGACCTCAAGAAGATGTGGCGCTCGCCCAACGGCACGATCCGCAACATCCTTGGCGGCGTGGTCTTCCGCGAACCGATCGTGATCTCGAACGTGCCGCGGCTGGTGCCCGGCTGGACCGACCCGATCGTCGTCGGCCGTCACGCCTATGGCGACCAGTACCGCGCGACCGACACGCTGATCCCCGGCAAGGGCAAGTTGCGCCTCGTCTTCGATTCCGAGGACGGCCAGAACGACCTCGACCTCGAAGTGTTCGAATTCCCGGCACCGGGCGTCGCGATGGCGATGTACAACCTGGACGAATCGATCCGCGACTTCGCGCGCGCTTCGTTCAACTATGGCCTCGGCCTTGGCTGGCCGGTGTATCTGTCGACCAAGAACACCATCCTCAAGGCCTATGACGGGCGCTTCAAGGACCTGTTCCAGGAAGTGTTCGACACCGAAGGCTTCAAGGAAAAGTTCGAGGCCGCCGGCATCACCTACGAACACCGCTTGATCGACGACATGGTCGCCTCGGCCCTGAAGTGGAGCGGCAAGTTCGTCTGGGCCTGCAAGAACTATGACGGCGACGTGCAGTCCGACACGGTTGCGCAGGGCTATGGCTCGCTGGGCCTGATGACATCGGTGCTGATGGCGCCCGACGGCAAGACCGTGGAAGCCGAAGCCGCCCACGGCACCGTCACCCGCCATTACCGCCAGCACCAGCAGGGCAAGGCGACCAGCACCAATCCGATCGCGTCGATCTTCGCATGGACGCGCGGCCTGATGTATCGCGGCAAGTTCGACGAAACGCCCGAAGTCGTGAAGTTCGCCGAGACGCTGGAGCGCGTCTGCATCGAGACGGTCGAGAGCGGCAACATGACCAAGGATCTCGCCCTGCTCATCGGCCCCAGCCAGAGCTGGTCGACGACCGAGCAGTTCTTCGAGGCGATTGTCCAGAATCTCGAAAAGGAAATGGCCAGCTGGGCCTGATTTCCTCTCTCGTGCATTAGAACGGCACCGGCCTCGCGTAATGCGCGGGGCCGGTGTTTTCGCATTCAAGACCCGCCAGTTTCCCGAAAGAGTACCCCATGGCCAACACCCGCGCCCGCCTCGAAGTCCGCCAGGCACGAGCGTCCGACGTTTCCGGCATCGCCGCCCTCGTGCGCCGCGTCTATGACGACATGCCGGCCTATACCTATGGCGAGATCCGCGGCCAGATGAACAATTTTGCCGAAGGGTGCTTCGTCGCCAAGCTCGACGGCAAGGTGGTCGGCTATTGCGCGTCGATGCGCGTGTCGCAGGGGCTTGCGTTCTCACCGCACGACTGGGACGAGATTACCGGCAACGGCTTTGGCATCCGGCACGATCCGACCGGCGACTGGCTCTACGGCTATGAGATGTGCGTCGACCCAAAGGTGCGCGGTACGCGCATCGGCAGGCGGCTTTATGAGGAACGCCGCTCGCTGGCCGAGCAACTCGAACTGACGGGGATCGTCTTTGCAGGCCGGATGCCCAACCTGCGCCGGTTCTGGCGGCGGGTCGAGGGGCCGGAGGATTACCTTGAAAAGGTGATCGAGGGAAAGCTGCACGATCCCGTCCTGCGCTTCCAGATGGCCAACGGTTTCGAACCCAACGGCATCATCAAGAACTATCTGCCCGAGGATAAGAAATCCAAGGCCTATGCGGTCCGCATGGTCTGGAGGAACCCCTTTGTCGACCGCGACCAGCCGACCAAGTTCCGCCTTCCCCGCGGTGTCGAGCAGGTTCGCATCGCGACCTGCCAGCTTCAGGCGCGCGCGGTGAAGGATTATGACGAGTTCATGCGCGGCATCGAATATTTCGTTGATGTGGCTGCCGATTACGAAGCGGATTTCATCCTCTTTCCCGAGATGTTCACCCTGCCCCTGCTCTCCTTCGCCGAAAAGGAACTGAGCCCGCAGGAAGCGATCGAAGCGCTGAGCTGGTACACGCCCAAGATCCGCAAGGCGCTGTCCAAGATGGCGCTGGAATACAACATCAACATCATCGGCGGGTCGCATCCCACGCGTATGGAGGACGGGGACATCCACAATGTCGCCTATGTCTGCCTGCGCGACGGTTCGATCCATGAGCAGGAGAAGATCCACCCGACCCCGAACGAGGATTACTGGTGGAACATCAAGGGCGGCGATTCCATCGACGCCATCCAGACCGACTGCGGTCCGATCGGCGTGCTGATCTGCTATGACAGCGAGTTTCCGGAACTCGCCCGACGCCTGGTCGACGAAGGCGCGCGCATCATCTTCGTGCCCTTCTGCACCGACAGCAGGCAGGGTTACATGCGGGTACGCTATTGCGCGCAGGCCCGCGCGATCGAGAACCAGTGCTATGTGGTGATGAGCGGAAATGTCGGTAACCTGCCGAACGTCGGCAACATGGACATCCAGTACGCGCAGTCCTGCATCCTGACGCCCTGCGACTTCCCCTTCGCCCGCGACGGCATCGCTGCCGAGGCGAGCGAGAACGTGGAGACGCTCACCATTTCCGACGTCAATCTGGCCGATCTGTCATGGGCACGCGCCGAAGGCACGGTGAAGAACCTCGCCGACCGCCGCTTCGACCTTTACCATATCGAATGGGACGGCAAGGTCGGCAAGGTCGCGCCCGATCCCGAGCATGTTGCCGAAGCGCAGGGCGGCAGGCCGCTTGGTCCGAAACACGCAGGCGGAGGCTAGCGCGCCTCCGCCGCGAGGGCCGAACGCCTTCTCGCCAGCAAGCGGTAGATCGCGAACAGGATCAGCAGGTTTACCAGCGGCGCCAATATGGCAACCGCCGGGCCGACCATGCCCAGACGGTCGGCCAGCCAGATCCATGGCATGCCCAGCGGGATCAGGAAAATGCCCGAAAGCGGATCCCTTTCCTGCCCGAACAGGCCAAAGGTACCTATGATCAGCAGACCGAGCGCGATGACATAGAGCACCGCGAAGATCGCGCAGACGATCCTCATCCGCCGACGACCAGCGCATCGGGAATGACGTAGCGTTCAGGACCGAAGACGATCGTGCTTTCGTCACCCGACCGCGTGGCTTCGAAGTCCCAGCCGGCAGACCCGTCGGCCTGTGCGCTGTCGGCACCGTAGGCTTCGGTGCCCTGAAAATAGATGGCCCGCTTTGTCCCATCCGGCTTGGTGACCTCGACAAGCGTCGTGCCGTCATCGCCCCATCCGCGCTTGACCCCCGCGTCGCACATCGCTGCCGAGGCATTGGCGCCGACGGTACATGAGAGGGTCGTTGTTGCGTTATAATCCGTTCCGGGGACCAGTGCGTCGCCATCTCCGGCCATGGCCGTCTCCATACCGGCATTCGCATCACCCATCGGGACCGAGACCACGGTGACGCCATCGATGGTCGCCACGACCGAACCGCCCAGCGCCGCGGCCTCCGCCTCGGTAGGACAGCCGACCAACGTCGCGCTGTCATCCAGGTAATCGGCCACGGCCGCGCTTTCACCAAGCTGGCGGCATGGATCGCCCGCTGCCGGGTATCCGTCGCCGAAAGGGGAAAGGCTGGCAGGGAAAACGAACGCCGTGTCCGCCGCCATGTCGTCATCGGGAATTTCGGCAGGAGAGCCGCATGAAGACAAGATCGTGCCCGCAGCCATGATCGATACAAGCAGTTTGATACGCATCAAGCTCCCTCCCGGTTATGTCGATATGCAATTTCTATCGCATATTGTCGCAGAAGTCGCTTTGAATTTGAACAAAACCCATCATCGGCCATATGCTATTGCGAGTCTATTGCATTAGTGTCGACATCGTGAGACTGTCCGCTTCCGGCAATGATGGAGACAACATGTATCGATTCCTGGACGAACGCATCGCAGCCCTCGATGACGGCGCGCGCTTCACGGTCGAGGCCATTCGATTGTGGGTGTCGGCCGTTGCCGAACGCAAATGTCCCGCGGACGCGATCACGCCGCTTTTTCTCGACCGCCGGATGATCGCGGCGCTGGCCCCGTTCCACCGCGCGCTGACGCTGCTTGCGGTCCATGCGCGCATCCAGATCGGCTTTGCACAAAGCTGCTGCCCGGTCGTGGCCGAGGGCGAGGCGCTCTTTCTCTCGCTGCTCGACCGGGACAGTGATCGCATGAATGTCTGCGAGGCTGCCGTCAGTTCGCCCCATGCCGAACGGCTTTGCCGTTCGATCATGGAACTTGAGGCGGCGATGCAGATTGCGGGTCTGGCGCCGGGACCGGCCCGGCGCTGAACCCCGTCCGTCAGGCGATGGCGGGCAATCCGGCCAGATGCTTTTCCAGCGTGATGGGATAGTCGCGGACACGCACGCCGGTCGCATTATAGATCGCATTCGCAATCGCCGCGCCAACGCCGCACAGGCCCAGCTCGCCGACGCCCTTCGCCTTCATGGGAGACGTCGTCTCGTCCGCCTCTTCAAGGAAGATTACCTGCTGGTGCGGAATATCGGCATGCACCGGCACTTCATAACCGGCAAGGTCGTGATTGACGAAGAAACCAAAGCGCTTGTCGACCGCCATTTCCTCCATCAGAGCGGCACCCGCCCCCATCGTCATCGCGCCGATGACCTGGCTGCGTGCCGATTTGGGGTTCAGGATGCGCCCTGCCGCGCAGACCGCCAGCATGCGGCGAATGCGCGGCTCTCCGGTATAGGCGTTGACCGCCATTTCGACGAAGTGTCCTGCGAAAGTGGATTGCTGGAACTGCTTGTTGAGGTCGCCGTATTCGATCGCATCTTCGGCCACGAGCTCGCCCGCAGAGGCTGCGCTCGCCAGCGATACCGACCGGCCTCCGGCGCGGATCTGGCCGTCGGCGAAATCGACATCGTCCGCCGCATTGAAGCCGGCCGCCGCAGCCGCCTGCTCACGCAGCTTGACGCAGGCGGCATAAACGCCCGCCGTCGAATTGGCTGCACCCCATTGCCCGCCCGAACCAGCGGAAACGGGAAAATCGGAGTCGCCCAGATTGACCGACACATGGTCGAGCGGGACGCCCATCATCTCTGCAGCAGTCTGCGCGATGATTGTATAGGTGCCGGTGCCGATATCGGTCATGTCGGTCTCGACCGTCACGCGCCCATCCGGCGACAGGCGCACCCGCGCGGCCGATTTCATCAGGAGATGGTTGCGAAACCCGACAGCCATGCCGGTTCCCACGAGCCATTCACCCTCGCGGCGCTGACCGGGACGGGGATAGGCCTTTTCATCGCTCCAGCCGAATTCGGCTGCGCCGCGCTTCAGACATTCGATCATCTGCCGCTGGCTGTAGGGACGATCGGTGTTCACCGGATCGACCTGCGTATCGTTGACGATGCGCAGATCGACGGGATTCATGTTCAGCTTTTCCGCCAGCTCGTCCATCGCGATTTCCAGCGCCATCAGTCCCGGCGCTTCGCCCGGCGCGCGCATCGCATTACCTTCCGGCAGGTTGAGCACGCCCAGCCGCACCTGCGTGAACCGGTTTTCACCCGCATAGAGCAGTTCGGTCTGCGCGGTCGCGGTTTCGATATCGCCGTTCGGCAGGTTCCCGTTGACCGACACATGCGAGATCGCGGTCAGCCGCCCGTCGTTCTGCGCGCCCAGCTTGATGTGCTGGATCGTGGCGGGGCGGTGCGTGGTGTTGTTGAAGACGAAAGGACGCGGCAGCATCAACTTGACCGGACGGCCGACCTGCCGTGCTGCCAGCGCCGCCAGCACGGCGTCGCTACGAAGGAACAGCTTCGAGCCGAACCCGCCGCCCAGAAAAGGCGAATCGACCCGCACGTTTTCGGCCGGGATCTTCAGTGCCGCGGCGAGCGACCGCTTGTTCCACTGGATCATCTGGTTCGATGTCCAGACGGTGACCTTGTCGCCTTCCCAGTTCGCGATGCTGGAATGGCACTCCATCATCGCATGGCTTTCATCGGGCGTGGTGTAGGTCGCGTCGACCGTGACCGGCGCGGCGGCATAGGCCGTGTCGAAATCGCCGTGGCGTACCGTGCTGTCTTCCTTGGCCGGTGCCGATGGCGCGATCGCGGCCAGGTCGAACTGTCCGGGCGCGCGATCATAGCGCACGCGAACCAGCGAAGCGGCAGCGCGGGCCTGCTCGAACGTTTCGGCCACCACCAGCGCTATCGCCTGATGATAGTGCTGCACCTCGCGGCCGCCGAACAGATTGGCGGTGTTGAAGCCCATCAGCGGTACGGGTTCGTGATCGAGCGTCGAAAGGATGCCGATGACGCCCGGCGCAGCCTTCGCTTCGCCCAGATCCATCGAGGTGATCCGGCCCTTCGCGATGGCCGAACCGACGACATAGCCGTAAAGCTGCCCCTCCACGACGTCGTGGCGTTCATAGGCATAGGGGGCCATCCCCGTGGTCTTGAGCGGGCCGTCGATGCGGTTCGTCGCCTTGCCGACCAGCTTCATCTGGTCGATCGGGTTGGTGCCTGCGGGTGTATCGAATTTCATGCCGCGTTTCCTTTCGCGCGGGCCTCGGCAAGGACGGCGGCCAGCGTTCGCTCGACCAGCGGGACCTTGAAGGCGTTATCTTCGGTCGTCGACGCGCCCTGCGTCAGCACGCGGGCAGCAGCGGTCGCGCCATTGCGCAATTGCGCATCCGCATCTTCGCGCCGCCATGGTTTCGAACCGATGCCGCCGACAGCGAACCGGCCCGTGCCGTCGGGCTGGATGACCGCTGCGACGGAAACCAGCGCAAAGGCATAGGACGCGCGGTCCCGGACCTTGCGGTAGATATGCGTTCCGCCCAGCGGCTTGGGCAGGGTCACCGCCGTGATCAACTCGCCCGGTTCAAGCACATTGTCCTTTTCCGGCGCGGTTTCCCAGGTCCGGTGAAATTCGGCGATCGGGATCGCACGCGTGCTGTCGTCCGGCTTCACCGTTTCGACCACCGCGTCCAGAACCCGCATCGCCACCGCCATGTCGCCCGGATAGGTCGCGATGCATTTCTCGCTGACGCCCAATATGCCCAGCGGCCGCGAATAACCCTCGATCGCGGCGCAGCCGGAACCGGGGCTGCGCTTGTTGCACGGCTGGTTGATGTCGTAGAAATACGAACAGCGCGTCCTTTGTAGCAGATTTCCGGCAGTCGTGGCCTTGTTGCGAAGCTGCCCCGATGCGCCGGCCACGATGGCCCGCGTCAGCACGGCATAGTCACGCCGGACCGTCTCATGCGCGGCCAGCGCCGTATTAGACACGAGCGCCCCGATCCTGAGACCACCCTCTTCGGTCGGCTCTATACTCTCAAGGCCAAGCCCGTTGACATCGACCAGATGGGTGGGCGTCTCCACCTCGATCTTCATCAGGTCGATGAGATTGGTGCCGCCGGCGATGAACTTGGCGCCCTGCCGTTCGCTGACCGCGCGGGCGGCCTGCTGGGGCGAGGAAGCGCGTTCGTAGGTAAAGGCCCTCATGCGCTCGCTCCCGCGACCTGCGCCATGGCTTCGGCGATGTTGGAATAGGCGCCGCAGCGGCAGATATTGCCGCTCATCCTCTCGCGCATCTCCATTTCGGTCGGCGCAAAGCCGCCGGTCAGGTCCTCGCTGACATGGCTGGGAATGCCCTTGCGGATCTCTTCCAGCGTCGCGACGGCCGAGCAGATCTGTCCCGGCGTGCAATAGCCGCACTGATAACCGTCATGTTCGACGAAGGCCGCCTGCATGGGATGCATGTCGCCGGGCGTGCCCAGTCCCTCGATCGTGGTGACCTCGTCCCCTTGGTGCATGACCGCGAGGCTGAGGCAGCTGTTGATGCGCTCTCCGTTCACCAGAACGGTGCAGGCCCCGCACTGGCCGTGATCGCAGCCTTTCTTGGTACCGGTCAGCTTCAGATGCTCGCGCAAGGCGTCGAGCAGCGTGACCCGCGTATCGAGATCGAGCGCGCGTTCCTCGCCATTGACGGTGAACCGGATCGATTCGGTAGGCACCTCTCCCGTCTGCGCCGCGGCGGCAGCGGACAGGGGCGGAGACGCGGTCACCGCGACCGTCGCCGCGCTGCTGGCAAGCAGCCCGCGCCTCGAAATGGGGAGGATACCGCTTTTGTCGTCTGGCATGATCGGGACCGTCCAAATATTGGCATGAATGAATATTCCGCGAGAGACAGATTCGCTCGCTTCCGGACCGAGGCATCGATACGGGCGCTGTTTCTATGTTGCATGGAAAGCGATTTTTCCCAACACAGCCCAAGGTGCACTCGAAGCCCGCAGGATGCACAGTTGATGCTGCAAATGCGACATGAAAATTCGGCCGCCCGAGAAAAACTCTGCAATCTGCGCTTGACCCCCGCGCGTCACCTACCTAAAGGCGCATTCCGCACCACGGAGGCCCCTTCGTCTAGCGGTTAGGACGCGGCCCTTTCACGGCTGAA
>CEOS01043253.1_pt1 | contig 39717 bp, 32 predicted proteins | sample 530601 | NCBI WGS metagenome assembly CEOS01 (sample SAMEA2620666, study PRJEB7988) | marine metagenome | biome: marine biome (ENVO:00000447); feature: mesopelagic zone (ENVO:00000213); material: "saline water (ENVO:00002010), including plankton (ENVO:xxxxxxxx)" | depth 1000 m
GGTGTATGCATTTAATCAGTCTAATAATGACAGCCTTCAAGTAGAACAAAAATTTCTTCAGAAAAGTATGGAAGAAATGTACGATTTGTTTTTATTGAACTTGTCTTTACTTGTTGAAATTAAAAATAGAGCGGCAACTTTTATTGAAAAGTCACAGCAAAAATACCTTGCCACCGCTGAAGATAAAAACCCTAACCTTAAGTTTGTTCAAAATGAATTAATTCAGAAAATAGAGCAAACTGAACAATTCAATACCTTATTAGAAGATAGAAAACTCAATCACTGGAAGAGGGATGATGAGTATGTGGGCATTCTTTGGACAGCGTTAAAAGAAAGCGAACTGTATACAGAGTATTTAAAGACCCGTACTTCTACTTTTAAAGAAGACAAAGATTTTGTGATTGCTATGTTTAAAGAAATCGTAGCTCCAAATGAAAAGCTGTATGAATATTTAGAAGATAAAAAACTTACGTGGTTGGATGATCTTCCTATTGTAAATACTTCTTTGGTGAAATTACTGAAAAAAGTAAAAGAAACCGATGAGCAAATCAAAATCCCTAAATTATTTAAAAACTTAGATGATAAAGAATTTGCTAAAGATCTTTTTAATAAAACCGTTCTTCATCAAGAAAAGTATGAAGAAGATATAGAAGGGAAAACCCCCAATTGGGATAAAGACCGTATTGCAGAAATAGATGCTGTTTTGCTAAAAATGGCTATTTGCGAGTTTTTAAAGTTTTCTTCTATTCCGGTAAAAGTAACCATTAATGAATATTTAGAGATTGCCAAAGAATACAGTACTCCAAAAAGCAGTATATTTATTAATGGAATCTTAGATAAGTTATCGAAAGAGTACCAAGAGAGTAAAAAACTAAATAAAATCGGGCGTGGTTTGATGTAATAAATGATTTTTATTACTTTTAGCGTTCAAAAATCAATTTTTAAACTTAAAAAATAGAACAATGAAAAAAGTAGTTTTGATGTTAGCTGCAGTAGCAACTGTAGGATTTACTTCTTGTAAGGAAGAAAAAGCTTCTGATAAGGTAAAAGAAGAAAAAGTTGAAGAAGTAGCAGAAAGAGATGCCAATGCAGAAGGAACTCCAGAAATGAAGTTTGAAGAAGAAATGTATGACTTTGGTACAATAAACGAAGGAGATGTAGTAGAGCATACTTTTAAATTTACCAATACAGGAGATTCTCCTTTAGTTATTTCTAACGCAAAAGGTAGCTGTGGTTGTACTGTACCATCTTGGCCAAAAGAGCCAGTTGCTGCAGGAGAAACAGGAGAAATGACCGTTAAGTTCAACTCTCGTAACAAGCCTAACAACCAAATGAAAACGGTTAGAATTACAACTAACACAGAATCTGGACAAGAAATGATTAAGATTAAAGCCTTTGTAACTCCAAAAGATGGAGGAGAAGCAAAAAGCTAAGAATCAATACTTAAATTAATTTATGGAAATTATACAAAGCCTTTGGCCTTTTTTAGCAATTTTTGGAGTCATGTACTTCTTTATGATTCGTCCGCAAATGAAGCGGCAAAAACAAGAGAAGAATTTTGCTCAAGAATTAAAAAGAGGAGATAAAGTAGTTACAAAAAGTGGAATGCACGGAAAAATTGTAGATTTTAGTGAAAAACTAAATGCGGTAATTATTGAAACCGGAGCCGGTAAAATCACTTTCGATAAGTCTTCCATCTCTATGGAACTTAGCGCTGCTTTAAACAAACCAAAGGACGAAAAAGAAAAGAAATAATTAGATTGTTTCTAATTTAATAAAAAAGCTTCCTATATCAGGAAGCTTTTTTATATTTAAGAGTTATTTTTATTGGAGTCAATTTTTTATGGAAAAATGTAAATTTAGTTTCTATTACTTATCATTACTTCTTCTCTTATTCGCTTGTGATAATGATGATGATAATTTTTCAAAAAGTGGAAGTGAAGAATTAATACTAGATGGATATTTAATTGTAAATGGCAATTCTTATAGTTCTAGTCTAGATATAATTAGTGATGACCTTCAAAATATTGAAAGTTCAATCTTTCTAGCTGAAAACAATAGTGAATTACCAAGTATTTCCAATATAATATTTAAAGAAGACTTAGCCTATTTCTTCTTTAATAATAGTAATAACATATATATTCTATATAAAAGTAATTTACGTGTAAAGGAAATTTTTAAAATACAGCAAAATATTCTGGGATCTCATATAGATGAAAACAATGACCTTTACCTTACTACAAATAATGAATTGTTAATATATAATAATGTAGATTTATTTAATCAGTTTCCAGAAACTTATCCTCTTCAAGAAAATTATAAAAAGATCATAGATATAGGTGAAAATCTATTTTTGTATAATAATGGAGGGATTAGTTCCTCTATCTCTGTATTTAACAAAACAAAAAAAGAGATTACTGATGAATTTGAGTTTGAAAATGCAACCAATTTTACACGAGAAGGAAACTTCTTATATTTTTTGTCAGGAAATTATATTACTGAATTTAGTTTGGTAACAAAAAGTATAACTAAACAAATAAGTATACTTAATGATGAAAACTATAATAAAAGCTTTCAAGTATTAAAAAATAGAGTTTACTTATTTTCTGGTTTAAATTTATATGCTATACCTATTAGTGAGAATCAAATTGATGAAGAGGATATCTTGTTGCCATTTGAAAATAATGAACAAGGAAATCGGTTAGCACAGAATATGAAAATTTTAGATAATTATATTTTTCTTTCTTTTAATAATTTTTGGGATCCTTCAGATCAAAATCAACTTTATGTTTATAATTTGGAAGGAGAATTTCAAAAATCTTTTTTTACTAACGGTGGAATGAAGGAGCTTTATAAAATTGAAAATGATTAACCATGATGAAGTCAAAAATTATAATTTGTATTTTTTTAGTTACAACAATTTGTTTTTTCTCTTGCAGTGATGATGATTCTGAATATAATAATCAAAATGATTCAGAGGCTGGTGTTTTTTTTCTTGTCAATAGTGGTTCTACTCAACGTCTTCATTTTTTGAATACTTCTCAAAAGGAAATGAAATATTCAATTTATGCTAATGTGAATCAAGAATTATTAGGAAACGCAATACATATTCCTAATTCAGATTATGTGATTGATTTGGTTAAGCATGGAGATAATCTTTTTGCTTATACTTCAAAAGATTCGGTTAAAATTATAAATGCAACGACTTTATTAAAAGAAAATTCTTTTAAGATAGAAGTGGAGGATGAGCTTGAAAGTCCAAATATGCTTTTATATGTAGATGATGAGAGTTATTATTTAACCAATTATGAAAATATGGCTATTTATGATAAGGATACCCATGTGCAACAAAAGTCAATTTCTCTATCTGTTTATAATTTAGAGGCAGGTTCTCTAGACCAAATTTTTGTTTTATCTAATAACGTTTATACTTGGAATAAAGAAGAGAGTAGGTTAAATGCAATAAATCCTAATTTAACAAGTGGAAGTTTAAATATTTTTCAGTTGGAGAATATAAGATATGTGACTAATAATAATCAAAAAATTTATGCTTTAACTGCAGATCAAAAATTGCTTATAATTGATCCTGTTACTAATGAAATAGAAGAAGAAATAGCTTTTGATGGAAATGAGGAGTTAGATTATTATTTTTGTGTAGATGAAAATAAGATTTATGTCCTCTCTGAGCAAGGTGGATTATTTAGACATACATTAGGTGAAAATGGATTTGAAATTTTAATAGATAATATTTCAAATTTAAAAGAAGATGAAGAACAAAGGCCACAAAATTTTTTTATAAAGGATGGTATATTTTACTATTATGAATTTGGTAATATTGGAGAATTATGGAGTTATAATATAGAAGAAGCATCTTTGGCCTCATATTACATTAATAATTATCGTCCTATAAAAACAGTTTTTAAATAGTTCTTACTTTCTATACTTATCATTTAATCCAATACCGTTTTTAATCATCGGAATGCATTTTTCTAATCGAGATATTCGGGTTTCTTCTCGTTTTGCGTTAGCTATATGTTCTGTGAATTCCCGTTGTTTTCCTTTCGTAAATTTGTTAAAAGCAGTTTGTAGCTCTATGTCGTTTTGAAAAGCCTCTTTTAATTCTGAAGGAATTGTAAGTGGTTTATTCTTTTTAGTTTCAATTTTTTTTCCAGCTTTTTGTAATAGAATAGCTTCTTCTACATATTTTTTTAAGCTTGAAATAGGAGGTTTTTCATTTTCTGTCAACCTTATTTGTCGTAAAGCTTTAGTTTTTTCTTCTTGGGCGTTCACGAGCAATTCAGTATTCTGTTGAAGTAAAGCTCCGTTAAAAAACCATAAAGCATAGTGATTTTTAAATGCACCCAAGCCAACTACATTTTTATTTTCTAAAACATAGATGGGCGCTCCCCATTTAATGGTTTCTTCTAATTCGGTTGAAAGAAGCATTGTACGAAGTTGTTGTAATTCTCCTTTCCATTTCAGGTGTTTTTCTAAGTATTCTTCGAATGATTTTACAGGCATAACTTCAACTTTCAAAACTAAATATAAGTTAAAAATAATTTTATTAGGTAACGGGTTACGTAATTTTTTTATATTTGCGTAACGGGTTACTTAAAAATTATGGAAGAGGATTTTTTAATTGAAATGGATTATGCTGGGCTAACAGCAAGACTTAAGCGCTTAAGTGATGCCTTTGTCTATAGCACCAAAGAATTTTATAAATCTATTGATTTGGATATTGAACCTAATTGGCATATGATTTTTTTAATTCTTCAGAAAAATGAGAGAATGACCGTAATGGAAATTGCTGAAGCTTTAAGATTATCGCATCCAGCCATTGTAAAGCTTATTAATAAAATGAAAAAACATGGATATATTAAATCTGAAATAGACGCTAGCGACGCAAGAAAATATCAGTTGAGGTTATCTGAAAAAGCACTTGAAAAATTACCTCAATTAGAAAAATATTGGGCTGCAGGAAATGAGTCTGTAGCAGAAATCATGAATCATAACCGAGAAATTTTAAAACAACTTGAAATGTTAGAAGAGAATATTACCAAAGAAGATTTTAAACAACGTACAGAAAGAATTTTAAAAACAAATAAACCCTAAACCGGTTGGCTTATGAAATTAGTGTTGGATATATTAGGATGGGTAGGCTCATTTTTTGTAGTCATCTCTTATGCACTTAGTCAAGTAAAACATAAAGACTATAGCACACTTTGTAGGTATTTAAATTTATGTGGAGGAATATTGGTAGCCTTTAATTGCTTTTATTATAGTGCTATTCCTTCTTTTGTGACCAATGTTATTTGGACGTTTATTGCTATTATTTCGATATCCGGGAATAAAGGTTTATGGAAGCGTAATAACCGTTTTAGATCTAGACGTAAACCTGGCTTTAAATAAAATTCATATACTTTCTTAGGTCTCAAGGAATGTTTGAAATACAAAAGGCTGGCAGAAAATTTAAACTTTTCTTGCCAGCCTTTCGTGTTTGCTATAAATGAAATACGCTACATCTTAAGCATATTTTTTAGCTGTAAGTTCAGCGATTTTCACAATCACTTCAGTGGCTTTGATCATACTTTCTACGGGAACATACTCATAGCGTCCGTGAAAATTATGTCCACCGGCAAAAATATTTGGGCAAGGTAAACCCATAAACGAAAGTTGAGAACCATCGGTTCCTCCACGAATTGGTTTGATGATAGGTTCAATATCGACAGCTTTCATCGCCTCTTCAGCAATATCAACAATGTGCATCACCGGTTCTACCTTTTCTCGCATGTTGAAGTATTGATCTTTAATTTCGATAGAAATTACTTCTTTTTGATGTTGACTGTTAATTTCTGCTGCCAAATCAAGCATCACTTTTTTACGAGCCTCAAAATGTTCTTTATCGTGATCACGAATAATATAGTGCATTTTGGTTTCTTCTACTTTTCCATTAATTTGGGTAAGGTGAAAAAATCCTTGTCGGTCTTCGGTATGCTCTGGTGTTTCAAGTCTTGGTAATGAGTTTATAAAATCTTGCGCAATGTACATACTGTTCACCATTTTCCCTTTGGCATAACCGGGATGTACAATTTTTCCTTTTACGGTAACATCAGCACCGGCTGCATTAAAGTTTTCGTATTCCAGTTCACCAATTTGACTACCATCCATTGTATAAGCCCATTCTGCTCCAAATTTCTTAACATCAAATTTATGTGCGCCACGACCAATTTCTTCATCTGGGGTGAATCCTACTTTTATGGGGCCGTGTTTAATTTCAGGATGCTGAATTAAATATTCTACCGCGCTCATAATTTCGGTGATTCCCGCTTTATCATCTGCGCCTAAAAGTGTGTTTCCATCAGTGGTAATTAAAGTTTGTCCTTTATATTGAAGCAAGTCTTCAAAATAATCTGGAGAAAGAACAATGTCTTCCGCTTCGTTTAGCACGATGTCTTTTCCATCATAATTTTCTACGATTTGCGGCTTGATGTTAGCTCCGGTAAAATCTGGTGACGTATCGAAATGTGAAACAAAACCAATCGCGGGAACTTCGTGGTCAACATTAGAAGGTAAAGTAGCCATCACATAAGCATTTTCGTCAATGCTCACGTCGCTCATTCCCATTTCTTTTAACTCTTCGGCTAATTTTTTAGCGAGATCCCATTGTTTTTCTGTACTTGGAGTGCTATCGCTTGTAGGGTCACTTTCGGTATCGATAGTGATATACGAGGTAAAGCGATTGATGATATGTTGTTTTTTAATCATTACAAATGTTTTTTTCAAAAATACGTATTCAGAAAGTGGGAAACAAAGACTTTCACATTCGGCTTTGCCTTTTTTATTTTTGGCGTATTTTTGTGCAAACCAAATCCAATATGTACAAACAACTCATAAGGCCTTTCCTGTTTAAGTTTGATCCTGAAAAAATTCATTATTTCACTTTTTCTTTTCTTCGGAAAGTATTTAAAATCCCTGGAATGTCGGGTTTTTTGAAATCGAAATATGCGGTAGAAGATAAAAGGTTAGAGCGTGAAGTATTTGGCTTAAAATTTAAAAACCCCGTAGGCTTAGCGGCAGGTTTCGATAAAGATGCGAAGTTGTACAAAGAACTCTCAGGTCTTGGTTTTGGTTTTGTAGAAATAGGTACTTTAACCCCAAAACCGCAACACGGAAATCCTAAAAAACGTTTATTTAGATTAAAGGAAGACCAAGCTATTATTAACCGAATGGGGTTTAATAATGAAGGAGTAGTTGCTGCGGTTGAACGCCTAAAGAAAAATAACGGGGAAGTTTTAATTGGTGGGAATATTGGGAAAAATAAAGTTACCCCTAATGAAAAAGCAGTAGAAGATTACCAAATTTGTTTTGAGGCACTTTTTCCTTATGTAGATTATTTTGTGGTAAATGTAAGTTCTCCTAATACCCCAAATTTACGAGCACTTCAAGATAAAGAGCCACTAACTAATTTGCTAAACACGCTTAAGCAATTAAATATAGAAAAACCCCAACCAAAACCTATTCTTTTAAAAATTGCTCCTGATTTAACCGATAGTCAATTGTTGGATATTATTGAGATTGTTCAAACGACAAAGATTGAGGGAGTTATTGCTACGAATACAACCATTTCTCGTGATGGTTTGCAGTCAGAAAACAAAGAAGAAACCGGAGGGTTGAGTGGAAAGCCTTTAACTGCTCGTTCTACGGAGGTGATTCAGTTTTTAGCGGAAAAAAGTAATCGTTCATTTCCGATTATTGGAGTAGGAGGTATTCATTCAGCAAAAGATGCTCTAGATAAGTTAGAAGCCGGAGCAAGTTTAGTACAATTGTATACGGGATTTATTTACGAAGGGCCGCAATTAATTAAAGATATTAATCAGGCAATTTTAGGAAAATAATTCAAAATTTCGTCATGCTAAACTTGATGCAGCATCACCTCCTAAATATTCCATTTTCTTGAGACCTTGAAATAAGTTCAAGGTGCCGACCTGATAAAGTTTCAATACTAGTTATGAACATCGAAATCCTTGTATCATTCATTTTTGCCGTATTTGCATTAGCTTTATCACCCGGACCCGATAATATTTTTGTATTGGTACAAAGTATTCGGTTTGGGAGAAAATATGCACTTGCTGTAGTTGCAGGATTAATGACGGGGTGTTTGGTTCATACCTCTTTAGTTGCGTTTGGATTTTCCTTATTGATAGCTAAGAATGAAATTTTGTTCATGTTGCTTAAAATTTTTGGTGCAGGTTATTTACTGTATTTGGCTTATCAAGTGTATAAATCTTCAGAAACGATTAATTTTTCTGCAGAAAAAGTAGCGGCTAAACCTTTGTCTAAATTATACCGCCAAGGTTTTATGATGAATGTTTTAAACCCTAAGGTTTCTTTATTTTTCTTAGCCTTATTCCCTGGGTTTTTATTTTCTGAAACCCTAAATGAAACGTTACAGTTTTTTGTGTTGGGTGGACTTTTTATTCTGGTTTCTTTTATGGTGTTTGGCAGTATTGCTTTTTTATCAGGTTCATTAAAAAGCTTTTTAGAAAAACACCCTCGTTCCGGAATGTTTTTAAAGTGGTTGCAAATCATTGTATTTATAGGGATTGCAATTTTTATTCTATTTTAGTTGAATGGTCACTTTCAACTTTAAGTTTAAATTTTTTTTGATTGCCGTAGTTGCATTTATGCTATTTACTGTTATTGGGACGTTATCTCACGAATTAGGACATATAGCGATGGCAGAGCTTTTAGGGAATGATGCTAAGCTTTTTTATGGGAGTATGACGAGTGCTCCTAAAGGTTATTGGGAAGATGAAGATGTTATTGCTTTTCAGAAATTTTTTGAAGATAACCGGGAGAGACTTGAAGCAAATCCAACTGAAGGTGAAAAATTACTGGAGCCTTATTTTAAACCTATTCAAGAGAAATATCCTGATAATCCTAAGCGATCCATTTGGATTACAATGGGAGGTCCGTTACAAACTATTTTTACAAGTGTTATGGGTTTGTTTATTCTGCATTTTAGGAAATCTAAATACCAATCAAAATTTCGATTTCTAGATTGGCTGGGGGTGTTTTTATCGCTTTTTATCTTGCGAGAAGTTTTTAATGCTTTTCACGGATTAATTACTGAACTTTTTAGTGAAATTCAATTTTATGCAGGTGATGAATTTAATATATCAAACTATTTTGGGTGGAACGTGTGGACTTTACCATTAATCATGATGATTATTGGAGTTGTCGTAAGTTTATATGTGATCTTCAATGTAATTCCTATTTCTTATCGATTCAGTTTTATTCTAGCAGGTTTGGTAGGTGGGTTATCAGGTTTTGCTATTTGGTTTGGTTATTTAGGTCCAATTTTACTTCCTATTGAAATATGAAAAGTTTACTTATTGAATGATTTATATTTTATTCGGTTAATACTAGTAAAATTTTACAAAATATTCATTTTTTAAGGCTGAAACTGTATATTTGAAATATGGATAACATCAAGCTTATTGAATGCCCCCGTGATGCTATGCAAGGCATTAAAACTTTTATTCCAACCGAGAAAAAAGTTCAATATATTCAGTCGTTATTACGTTGTGGTTTTGATACCATCGATTTTGGTAGTTTTGTTTCCCCCAAAGCTATTCCGCAGATGGTAGATACCAAAGAAGTTTTGGCGCAGCTCGATTTATCTTCTACAAAAAGTAAATTATTAGCTATTGTTGCCAATCTTCGTGGCGCGCAAGATGCGGTGGTTCATCCTGAAATTGATTATTTAGGATATCCGTTTTCGATTTCAGAAAACTTTCAGATGCGAAACACGCATAAAACCATTGAGCAGTCAGTAGATATTTTAAAAGAAATACTGGAGTTAGCGGTCAAGAATAATAAAGAAGTTGTGGCTTATCTTTCCATGGGATTCGGTAATCCTTATGGTGATCCTTGGAATGTAGAAATAGTAGGAGAGTGGACGGAGAAACTTTCTAACCTAGGCGTAAAAATTTTATCGCTTTCAGATACGGTGGGAACTTCTGATGCTAAAACGATTACCTATTTATTTTCTGATTTAATTCCGCAATATCCAGAAATAGAATTTGGCGCACACTTACATACAACACCAGATTCTTGGTACGAGAAAGTAAATGCAGCTTATCTTGCCGGTTGTACAAGGTTTGATGGAGCTATACAAGGTTTTGGTGGATGCCCCATGGCAAAAGATGAACTTACCGGAAATATGCCTACGGAAAAGGTGGTGTCTTACTTTACTTCTAAAAAAGCAGCTACAAATGTGAAAATGGGTAGTTTTGAATCTTCTTATAATGAAGCTTTGAAGATATTTAAAAATTATCATTAATTTTCTTTATCGGTTAAGTGCTTTTTATACTATTTTAGTTTTTCTAAATCATTCAATTTTTAGATGAAGTTTATTAGCACCCCTCTATTATTCTTTTTTCTTTTTTTGTTTACAGGTAGTATTTATGCGTCTCCACCTACTACTATTAACGACCACAAAACAGATTCTACCTATTATTACTTAGAACTAGCAAAGTTCAACGTAATTCAAGATATTGAACTCACATTATCTTACCTCAACAGAGCAGAAAAATTTTTGATTGAAAATCCCGATACTAAACTGGAAGGGATTTTAGATTTACATTACGGGGTAGCTTATTATATAAAAGGCAATTATGATAAATCATTGGCCTACTTTATTAACGCTGAAAATATTTTTACAAAAACCGAAGATAAGATTTATTTGAGTAAGGCTTATAATGGTATTGGCTTGATTCAGCAAGCTATAGATCGGCACGAAGAAGCTATTATCTATTTTCAAAAAGCGATAGATAGCTTACCTCTACACTCTTCTTTAATTGGTAATTATGATTTAAATATAGGCATTTCCTTAATTGAGCTTGGAAAGTATGATGAAGCTAAAACTTATGTTGATAACGCCTATGAATTAAAAAATAAGGATCAACATGATGAGACCTTGTATCAGATATTAAATAGAAAAGCTGAATTGCTTTATTTAAAGGGGAACTATAAAGAATCTAAGCTTACTTATGAAAACATTTTATCTAATTCTGAATTTTTAAGTAATTGGGAAAAGTCGTTTGCTAATGCGGGTTTGGCAGAAGTGTATTTAAGTTTGAATGAACTTGAGCTTGCTGAATATTATGCCCTCAAATCATTCAATTATGCGAAAGCTATTAATTCATTTTGGGATATTAATAGAAATGCCGGTATTCTTTCTAAGGTATATTCAAAATTAGGAAAAGAACAGGAACAAAAATATTACAAAAATATAAAGAAACAATATGAGGATTCACTTTACAATAGAACAAAGATTAGTGATGTTAACTTATTGCAGTTAAAGCAAAAGGAAAAGGAAAATTTAATTTTAACTCGACAAAAAGAAAAGTCTGAGAATAAATTATTCATCATATACATATTACTCATTTTATTATTAATTAAAACCATTTTAGCCCTTTTCTTTTTGGTTAAGCTTAGGAAATCTGATAAGGAAAAAACAACTTTAAATAAGCAATTATTAGAAAGTAATGAACAGCTTATAGCCATCAATAACGGAAACCATAAAATGTTCTCTATTTTATCGCACGATTTACGTTCTCCTGTTTCCTCTATGTTGCAATTAGTAGAATTACTTAAAGAGAATGCTTTCTCTGAAAAAGAGCAGCAAGAAGTTTTAGGTGAAATGCATTTACAATTAACTTCTACTTCGCTAATGCTTCAAAATTTATTGAAATGGGCCGGAGAACAGATGGAAAATACGAAGCTAAATTTAAAAGAAGTAAATCTAGTAGAGAAGGTTAAAGAGGTAATGGGGGTATATTATGTTATTGCCAAGAATAAAAAAATAAAAGTGAAACACGAACCTCCATTGGGGGATGATTTATGGGTAATAGCAGATGAAGCCCATCTAAATGTAATATTGCATAATATTATCTCTAATGCCATAAAATATACTCCGGAAAATAAAACAGTAAGACTTCATTATTCAAAAGAAAATGAGATTTGTTTTTATGTTTTTAATGAAGGTCAACCAATCTCAGAAAAAAAGATAAAAGAAATTGAAGACAAAAGCATTCGATTAGAATCTGAAAAAGGAACTTCCAATGAATATGGTACAGGATTAGGGCTATTACTAGTAAAGCAATATTTAAAGCCTAATAATGCTACACTTAGCATTCAACCTATTCAAGATAAAGGAACTCAATTTAAATTATGTTTCAAGAAAGCTAATTAAGCTTCTCGTATTTTAATTTTTTGAAAATAGGCTTGTGTAGAATGATTTTAAACAATAAGTTTGCAGAAAATTATTTTAAAGCAGTCTAAATAAGTGTCAAATGATCAAATCAATCTCTCTTTCATTTTTAACCATTTTTTTATTAGCTTCTTGTTCTTCAGACGATGATAATTCGGCTGCAGTAGAAAATTTGGAAGTTCCAGCAACTTATACTTTTGAAAGAAATGGTGAAAGTACCGTTTCTTATTCAGGTCAAACTACCCGAATTACAATGGCTAAAGCACTAGCAGGCCAAATGATGGATGAAACTTCTAGCGAAGAGCAATTGTTGAACATGCTAAACAATGAAAACAATCCTTTTACAGAAGAAGAATTGAATACATCTTCTAAAAACATCAAGAGTAAATTAGCGGCATCTGCAGAATATTTCTCTACAAATACAGTAGAAAGTAATGCCTACAAACAAGATTTTGAAAATTTCTTAATTAATCAAGCTAATGAAGTTTATCCTAATTGGAATACACTTGCAGAAGCAGGAATTGCAGGCCAAGTGATCGATGGAAGTAAAACTAGATATATAAGTGGAAAAGGGTTAGAGTATAACCAAGCTTATTTAAAAGGCTTAATGGGAGCTCTTTTAAGCGATCAAATGCTTAACAACTATTTGTCTTCTTTGGTTTTAGATGAAGGTGATAATAAAGCTAATAACGATGCTGAAATTGTAGAAGAAGGAAAAAACTATACGACAATGGAGCATAAGTGGGATGAAGCTTATGGTTATTTATATGGGGATGCAAGTGTACCAACAGCAAACCCTATGGCATCCATTGAAGACAATGAAGATAAGTTTTTATTCAACTATATAAGACAAGTAGATGCTGATGATGATTTTACGGGAATTGCACAAGAAACTTTTGACGCATTTAAAAAAGGTAGAGCTGCCATTGTTGCCGGTAAATATGATATTAGAGATGAGCAGATAGCTATTATTCAAGAAAATATTTCGATGATATTTGCAGTAAGGGCTATTCATTATTTACAATCAGGTAAAGTAGCTATTCAAGAAGAGAATGTAACAGGTGCTTTTCACGCCTTGTCGGAAGCTTACGGATTTTTATACAGCATTCGTTTTTCTCATAACCCTGCCAACGATCAACCTTATCTTTCTGCTTCAGATGTAAATGCGTACTTGGCAGATTTAATGGAAGACAATGGTTTTTGGTCGGTTACTCCAGAAAAGTTAGATGAAATTTCAGAAGCTATTGCTTCCGCTTATTCAATTTCAGTAAGTCAAATAGATTAATGAGTCAACCATTTATTAAAATGAAGAAGTTTTTCTTTTCTTTACTTTTTGTTGCATTTGTAGTTGGGTGTTCTGATGATTCTTCAGAAGACAATTCTTCTACAGATAATTTCGACCGACAGGCAATGCTAGTTAATTGGGCAGATAATTTAATTATTCCTTCCTATACTTCATTTCAAGGAGAGGTAGAAGTATTAAAGAATGCGAGCGAGACCTTTACCGAAAATCCAACACAAGAGCATTTAGAAGCCTTACGTGCAGTATATCAAGAAGCTTATTTGGCTTTTCAACATGTATCAATGTACGAAATTGGTCCTGCAGAAACCGTTAATTATAGAGGTTTTATAAATACTTATCCTACAGATGCTGAAGGTATAGAAAATACTATTGCTAGTGATTCTTATAATCTAGAATTACCATCTAATAGAAACATACAAGGTTTTCCGGCTTTAGATTATTTATTATACGGCTTGGCCGAAAGCGATGCAGAATTATTAGCAGTTTATTCTACTAATCCTAATGCAGATGCTTATAAAAACTATCTAACAAACGTTAGCCAACGTATTTTAGATTTAACAGGAGCAGTACTAACCGAATGGAACAACAACTATAGAGATACATTTGTAAATAATACAAGTTCTTCCAATACAGGTTCTGTAGATAGGTTTACCAATGACTTTATTATTTATTATGAAAAGTATCTAAGAAGTGGTAAAGTGGGGATTCCTGCCGGAGCATTTTCAGGAACAGTACAACCTACAAAAGTAGAATCTTATTATCATCCTTCATTTTCAAAAGAACTTTTAAAAGAAGCCTTATTGGCTACACAAAATTTCTTTAACGGTCAATCCGCTGGGAATAGTACCAATGGAGCTAGTTTTAAAACTTACCTTGATTACTTAGATTCTATGAAAGATGGAGAGCAGTTATCTTCGTTAATCAATGATAGATTTGAAAATTCATTTCAGAAAATCAATGAACTGGATGCGAGTCTTCTACAACAAATAGAAACCGATAACAATAAAATGCTCGAAACTTTTGACGCTTTGCAAAGTAATGTGATCTTGCTTAAAATTGATATGCTCCAAGCACTTTCAATTAGTGTAGATTATGTAGATAGTGATGGGGATTAGATAACTTACTTATGCGTAAACGCATAGAAACATACCTTCAAAAAAATACGAGTGCAGCCCCACTAGCTGTATTTCGTATTTTTTTTGGTTTAATGATGTTGATAAGCATTATTAGATTTTGGTCGAAAGGTTGGATAGAAAAGCTATACATTCAACCCAATTTCTTTTTTAGCTACTATGGGTTTGAATGGGTACAACCTATAGGTAATTATACTTATCTTATTTTTGCTATTTGTGCAATTTCTGCTTTGTTAATCGCATTAGGCTACAAATACAGATTATCGATAATTCTTTTTTTTCTGAGTTTTACCTATATCGAGTTGATGGATAAAACCACTTACCTTAACCATTATTATTTTATAAGTATTCTTAGTTTTTTAATGATTTTTTTACCGGCTGCTAACTATTTTTCTATGGATGCCAAAAGGCAACCTGAAAAAGCGTTTCAGTATATTCCCAATTGGACTATCGATAGTATTAAATTACTTATTGGCATAGTTTATTTTTATGCAGGCTTAGCAAAAGCCAATTCAGATTGGTTGTTTCGGGCAATGCCTTTAAAAATTTGGTTACCTGCCAACTATGATTTGCCGTTTTTAGGCGATTTACTTCAGCAAGAATATATTCATTATTTTTTTAGTTGGTTTGGGTTTATTTACGATTTGAGTATTCCCTTTTTAATGTTTTATCGCCCTACAAGGAAACTTGGTTTTTTCTTGATTGTGGTTTTTCATTTAGCTACCCGTATTTTATTTCCTATAGGTATGTTTCCCTATATCATGATCGTAAGTGCGCTTATCTTTTTTAACTATAAATTTCATGAAAAGATCTTAACGTTTATCACCAACTTATTTTCTATAGATGCGTCTGTTTTTAATACGGGTAAAACACTTAAGTTTGCAGTTTTTTCTAAAAAGGTTCGGTTGGCGGTATTAAGTTTGTTTTTTGCTGTACAAATCTTGTTTCCTTGGAGGTACTTCCTATATCCAGGTGAACTTTTTTGGACAGAAGAAGGCTTTCGGTTTTCTTGGCGTGTGATGTTAATGGAAAAAGCAGGTTATGTACAATTTAAGGTGAAAGATACTCAGACAGGAAAATGGTTTTATGTTGATAATTCAGATTTTTTGACTTCATTTCAAGAAAAACAGATGTCATTTCAGCCCGACTTTATCTTACAATATGCCCATTATTTAGCAGACCATTTTAAAAGCCAAGGACATCGTAACCTCGCCATTTATGTAGAAAGTTACGTAGCCTTAAACGGAAGACGAAGTCAGCCTTATATAAATCCTGATGTTAATTTATTAGAATATGAAGATTCATTTCAGCATAAAACATTTATTCTCCCTTTCACAGATGAAATTAAAGGACTTTAGTTTACTGCTTTTTACTTTTCTTTTGGCTTCTAACTTACATAGCCAATATGTTTTAGAAGGAACGGTGGTTGATGAGCTTAACCGACAACCTGTTGAAAATGCAGAGGTTTACAATACTACCTTGGGTAAAATGGTAGCTACCGATGAGTTAGGAAAGTTTTCTTTTAAAGACTTAGCCCGTGGAGAATATGAGTTAGTAGTTTTTACTTATGAAGCAGAAATGACTGAATCGAAGGTAGCGGTAAATGGAAATACAAATATTGAACTAGTGCTTTCCCCTTTAGCCGAATCTTTATCTGAAGTAGTGATCAACCAAAGAAAAGAGCGAATTTTTGCTTTGCGAAAGTTGAAAAAAGTGGAAGGCACCGCCATTTATGCCGGAAAGAAAAATGAAGTGGTCGTGATGGATAAGCTTACAGCCAATTTAGCCACTAACAATGCCCGGCAAATTTATAGCCAAGTGGTGGGATTGAATATTTATGATAATGGAGATGCCGGTTTGCAGTTGAATATTGGAGGAAGAGGATTGGATCCTAACCGAACTCAAAATTTTAATACCCGACAGAATGGTTACGATATTTCTGCAGATGTGCTGGGTTATCCTGAAAGTTATTATACGCCACCACCGGAAGCTTTAGAAGAAGTTCAAATTATTAGAGGAGCAGCCTCTTTGCAATACGGAACACAATTTGGTGGTTTGATAAACTTTAAACTAAAGAAGCCCAATAAATATAAGAAAATCGAGCTAGTTAGTCGGCAAAGTTTAGGATCTTACAATTTATTTACAAGCTTTAATAGTGTAAGTGGAACGCTTGGTAAATTTAGTTACTACACTTACTTTCATTATAAAACAGGAGAAGGTTTTAGACCAAATTCAGGCTATGATTCTTACAATGCTTTTGGGCATATTAATTATCAATTTTCAGAGCAAACAAGTCTAGCTTTGGAATATACTTTTTTAGATTATTTAGCACAACAACCGGGAGGATTAACCGATAGTCAATTTTACAAAAATCCGGACTATAGCAACCGATCAAGGAATTGGTTTAAGGTAAACTGGAATTTATTCGCCTTAAAATTTAAACATCAATTTTCAAAACGAACAGATTTTTCTTTAAATCTTTTTGGGTTAGACGCTTCGAGAAAAGCGCTTGGATTTAGGGAGAATCGAGTATCATTGGTAGATGATCCTTCGGAACCAAGAGAACTCCTTATCGATAATTTTAAGAATTGGGGAGCAGAAGCAAGGGTGTTAACGCGTTATGATCTTAAAAATAGCGAACAAGTATTACTTTTAGGAGCTAAATACTATCAAACCGATAATTCGCAGCGGCAAGGACCAGGTACCGCAGCGAGTAATGCAGATTTTAGTTTTGATGATACTAATTTTCCCAATTACCGTAGGCAAACCAATTTTGATTTTCCCAATAAAAACATTGCCTTTTTTGGTGAAAACATTTTCAATATCACCAATAAGTTAAGCGTTACCCCAGGTTTCCGGTTAGAATATATAAACACAGAGGCCAATGGTATTTATAAACAAGTCTATGTAGATCTTAACGATGATGCCTACGCCAGTGAAACTTTTGAAGAGAATAAGCAATACGAGCGCAATTTTTTATTGCTAGGTGTCGGCACTTCTTATCAAGCTAGAAAAGGATTAGAATTGTATGCTAATTTTTCTCAGAATTATCGGTCGGTTACCTTTTCAGATATTAGAGTAGTGAATCCGGTTTTTCAAATTGACCCGAATATTACCGATGAAGAAGGTTTTACGGCAGATATCGGTCTTCGCGGAAAGGTAAAACAGCTATTAAATTACGATATTAATGTATTTGGGCTTCGCTACAATAAGCGAATAGGAGAGGTGTTAAAAGAAGAAACCCGTGTAAATGAACAAGGTGAAAAAGAAAGTACGGGGAGAATAGTCCGCTTTAAAGGAAATATAGGAGATGCTTTTATTTATGGAGTAGAATCGTTTGCAGAACTAAATTTGATAGAGGCTTTTAATGCAAAAAACAAGAATTGGAAAGTCAGTATATTTTCAAATCTAAGCTATACGCAATCTGAATATACCAGTTCACAAGAAAACAATGTTGAAGGGAACGAGGTAGAGTTTATTCCTCATATCAATTTAAAAACAGGAATTGGGTTTGGTTATAAAAATTTATTGGGTAGCCTACAATATACCTATCTATCAAAGCAATATACAGATGCCACTAATTCTCCACAAGATAAAAAGGATAATCAAAGTGGAATAAGAGGCGCTATACCAAGTTATGGAATATTAGATTTAAGCTTATCTTACAGGTATAAAAGATTTACTTTAGAAAGCGGAATCAATAATTTACTTGATAACTCTTATTTTACGAGAAGAGCTACCGGATATCCGGGACCTGGAATTATACCTGCACAACCCATTACTTGGTACACTACCTTACAAGTGAAAATTTAAGCAATTTCTTGAGGTGCCCAATGCGAACATTGCATATGAGGAGCAGCTTTATTAGGGTTAGGGCAAGTAGCACTCATGTACCTGGCACAAGTAGTGCAATTGGGATCATCTTTTATAGCAGGTTGCATATCAAAACTATCACAAGTATGCTTTATTCCTACTGTGGTTTCGTGTAATTGACAGAAATGATCTTCATATTTTTGGCAGTTTACACAGCTATTTCCTAGTCTAATACTCATAACTTTTATTTTTAGTTTTCTCTAAATTAGGCTGAAATGAATATAGAAGCAATTTAAATAGTTGTAATTAAGTATTTTGTATTTAGATTTACTTAAAACAAGAAAAGCCGCCAGAGGCAGCTTTTCTATAAATTTCAAATTAAAGAGGTTACACTAATTTTAATTCAAAATTAATTTTTTAGTAGTTATTTGATTCCCAGATTGAAATCTGATTAAATAATTACCTTGGCTTAGCTGAGAAACATCTAATTTCTCGGTATAGAAACCATTATTTTGAAGTCTTTTTTCCAGTACTTTTTGACCGGTAATGGTGTAAATAGCAACATTTACATTGGCTGAAGTTTGATTTTTGTATAGAATTTCAATTTGGTCTTGAGCCGGGTTAGGGTAAAAACCGAAAGAATCACCATTGTCAAAGTTGGTTGTACTCAGTTGGCTGGTTACATCTTCAGCATTAAAACTAAGATTTCCCGTAGAGCTTCCTTCAAAAGAAGTAAAATGTAATCTAAAGACTTCGTTATTAATAGTATCTTTTACGTAATAATATTTTTCGTCATCTACATTATAGGTGCTGGCTTGATAATCGTATTCTTTCCAGTCGTATCCTATGGTGTTTATTTCAGAAAGATAGTTTTGGTTATTTGGATTTCCGTTTCCACTTTCAACGCTTTTGGCAATAATTGTGTTAGGATGATTTAGTACTCCGGTAACTACATATTTCATAGTCCCCCCGTTGTAAGGATAATCTGTAGTAAATTGGGTGAATTTTAAATCCCAATCTGTACTTGCTGGTTCTGCAATGACTTCTGATCCTGTGGTGAAATTATAATAATTAAAAATACGATCTGGGTTATTACTGTTGGAAACTGTTTCGGTAGTATCTTCACTCCAAGTAGAAGTTGAATTATCCCAAGTAGCATATTTAAAAGTATAACCTCCTAAATATTCTTCTATAAATAATTTTCTATAGGTGTTTTCGTCATATTTTAAAACGAAAATGATTGTACCTTGAACAGTATGAGAAGCCATATCATAAACTCCCCAACCATAACCGAAAGGGGAAGAGGTTTCTGAGGCATTATCAAAAGCTCCGACAAACCAATCTTGATCACTATTATATAAAGGTGTCCAGTTAGCTTCATTCGCCACATCAATAGTTTCCCAATCATTTTCGCTATTAGAAGCTTCAAAAACTTGAATACCTATTCCGTCATTAATACGAATAGCCATATTTGTGGCACTTGTTCTTAAAAATGCAATTTCCCAATCACTAGCGGTAAAAGTTTGTGAATTATTCGATGAAAAGTCGTAAAAAACTTCGTTTTCATAACCTGCTCCCATAGAGAGGTCTACTTGCGTCTGGGCATTTATATTAAAAATACTAGTAAGCAATGCCACTAAAAATAATTTTGGTTTCATAGGTTAAATGATTTATATAATTAGTTATTAGTTTAAAAGTTTATATTCAAAAGCCGGATAACCTCTTATGCCGTTCTCATTTACCAGAGCAGTAAAACGTAATTTGTAAAGGTTTCCATCAGAATCTTCGATAATGTAAAATAAGTTAGGTGTTACCGATTGTGTAAAAACATCTCTCCAGTGACTACCAATTATGCGTTGGTCTATCTCCAAAGCATTCTCATCTACATCTTCAAGCGAGAAGTTTTGATAATTTAAATTGTCATTAGCAGAGATTCCATAAGCTTTTGTTTCGGCTAAAACATTTGTAGCTACATAGTCTGAAAAACCATAAGCTGTTTGTCCGCCTCCCGGTAAGTCCAATACTTCCGTAAATACAGTAAAGTTTAAGTCCCATTGGAGAGCTTCGGGTTCTACTTCAACTACATTTTCTGTAACTAGACTAAAGAAAGTAAAGTTGTATCCCGAAGTTTTAGAAATGGTTACTTCGTTGTGAGAGCTTGTCTCTAAATCTGCATACTGTAAAATATAGTTCCCGTTTTCTTGAAGTACCCGTACTTTCATCCAACCTCGTGCTTCGCCGGCTACTGCTACACTCCCAATTTCTGGAGTATCGGTTCCAACAGTATTCCCCATATTAAGAAGGTAAACTTTATTTTCTTCAATAGTTATAGAGATTTCATCGATAGTAGTACCAGAGATATCGCCACTAGGCTCGTCTACATATTCGTTTGAGCCATCTTGTAACAATTGCATTTGGTTTTGTAATTCACTTACATCATTAGCAACTACCTCGTCAATATTTGTGGTTTCTAATTTGGCAGCCATCATAAAAAGTGATGAATTTAATTTCACTCGAAACTCATTGCTGCTGTTAAATGCTAAATCCCAACGATCTCGTGGAACGATTTTTTGATTTTTCGAACTTAAATCGATATATACTTGATTACCTTGGTTGGGACCCCCAAGTTCAGGAGCTAAACTTCCGCCACTAGAGGGAGCATCAAAAAAATTAGCGGTAAACGAAGTGTTCCCTTGGGTCATTCCTGTATTCACTTCAGTAATCAAAAACTCTACACTTTTAAGCTCTTCACCTTCAACGGGGTTTGGAGTAAGCTTTTCAAAAGTGAAAGAAGTACCAGTAGTTCCTGCTTCAATAGAAATTTCAATCACTCCATTATTGGCTGCAGGAATAGTCGTAAAATCAGTTCCGTAACTCAAATTATTTTCCGTGTAAATAATACTTAGCGTTCCGTTTTGCGAAGCTTCTTCAGAGAAAACCAAGTTAATTTCTTTTTCAGAATCACTATTAGTAAAACTGAAGTCTGAGTTTTCAAAAGCAACAACAAAATCGTTGCTAATTCCGGTATCATTATCATCGTCGCTACATGCCGTTAAAAAAACGAGAAGTAATAAGCTTAATAGGGTGGATTTATATTTCATAGGTTAAAAATTTAGGTTGTATAATAGTTTTAAAAAGTAAGATCTTCCGTAGCCAAGAAGTTGACTTTGAGCTCCGTTAGCATGCGTACTTCCTGGACCATTTCTTAGGTTTACGCGGGTGACGTCTAAGACATTTCTTGCGCCAAGCGTAACTACAATATCATCAAAAAAGGTTTTTCTAATAGAGGTATTTAACCAACCGAAACCTTCGAGTTTACTTTTGGTGATTTCATCTGAATTATCTCCGTCATAAACAAATTGGTAGGTTGGGCCGTTGTATTTAAAAAAGGTAGAAAATGTTGTATTCCATTTATCAACGGTATAAGAAACGTTGGTGTTTACTTCAACTGAATACAGGTAATCGTCATTGTAATTTTCATTGGCATTTAAGATTTGCGACTGTCCTGAAAAGCTGATTCCTAGGTTGGTTTTGAGGTTTTTATAACTTAAATTATTGCGTAAAGAAAGTCCCCAAGTTCTATATAAATCAATATTTTCATAACGGTAGGCTAGTGGTGAGTTGCTTACCACAATTAAGTCTATTTTATCATCGATATCTAAATACCAAGCGCTAAGTTTAGGTCTAAACTTTAGTTTGTAATCTTTACTCCAAAAAGTTTTTTTTAGGTGAAGAAATATAGATTTTCCGTTTTCAGGTCTTAAACTTTCGTTGCCTTGAACGTTATGGTTAGAGTCAACCATATAGGTAAAGAGCTGATCGAAATCTGGAAGTTTCGGTGCAGTTCCCGCAATTAGCCTTAATTGATAATCTTTAGGTAAATTAATTTTAGAGCTTAATGATGCAACATACTGCGGATTAAACCTAGAAGAAGTCATTAATCTAAATCCTGGTCTAAAAGACAGCGTTTGGTTAGGTTTAATTTCTGAAGAAACAAATCCACTATAAGTATTGTACTTATTTTTCTTGTTACGCTGAGAGATGTCTTGTAAGGCTAAACCACTCTGCGTTCCTTCATCTAACTGAGCCTCATAGCCTAATTCAAAATTTGCTTTTTTACTATTGAAAAAATTGCTAAACGTTCCTCTCGAAAAAAAACCATTTCTAGTGTTGTAATCGTATTTATCTAGTCTTTCTTTTTTACCTGAGTTTAAATAGTAAGTAAACTGTTCGTAATTCTTTACCTGTTGCTGGTAAGAGGTAGAGATATTATAATTTACTTGTCTATCAATTTCACCTGAAACATTTAAATGATGATAAAAACGCTCTGATGAAAAAATCTCATCATTAGCCGTAGGATTTACCGTTTGTGTAGCAGAATTTTTATTGAAGTTTACATTGTTAGCAAAGCCTAATGTTTCCTCGGTAAAATATTCAAATTTGTAAAATGCCCTAAAATATTTTTGGTTGTTGAAATTTACCAAACCTTTAAAGGTATTTTGTTCTTTGGGTAACCATTCATAACCGCGAAGGCTATCATTTATAGGTTCAGGTTGATGATGGTTGTAATAGTTTTTCCCTTTTAAATTATTTAAAAAGCCCTTAAAATCATTACGTGTATACAATGCTTGCGCGTACCATTTATCAGAAAAATTATGACCCACTTTTAATGATTGAATATGTCTTCCTTCATCAAACCAACCATATTCATTGCCAACGGTTTCTTCTTGAAGATAGGGCGTGATTTGCCAACGATGATCAGAAGATTTTTTGGTGATAATATTTACTACTCCTGTAACCGCATCAGCTCCATATTGCACCCCCATGGAGCCTTCAATAATTTCAATTTGTTTAATATCGTCGAGGTTAATTTGAGTAACATCTATAGCGTTACCAAAACCTTCATCACCAATTATTGGGATGTTATCGACTAAAATTTTTACATAACCTGAACTAAACCCAAATTGTTCGATACCAGACCTCCCTTTTCCTGGTTGAGGAACGACATTCATATTTAAGGTTTGGGTAAGTACATCGGCTAAATTGTTTCCTGCCAACAACTGAATATCTTCTTGGTTGAGTACTTCAATTTCAAAAACCGATTTATTCACCGATTGCGCATTATATTGTCCGGTTAAAACAACTTCTTCAAGTCGATTTCTTTGAATAGAATCGTTTTTTTTCTCATTGGTTTCCTGAGCTAGAATGCTGTTTGTTAGTAGTGATAATAGTAAGGTTGATAGTAAATATTTCATTATTTAGACTAAGTCTTAATTAAATTTACGTTGCAAATATATAAGTTATTTTTAACCAATCTAAATAAATTTTATATTTTTGTCGAAAATTTAGATTCAACTTAAACTCACAAAAATGAATTTCAAAAATTTACTTACAGGAGCTTTTTTAGCAGCAACTTGTATGGGAAGCTATGCCCAAAAATCAGTTAAACAGGATCGCGAAGCCATCAAAGAGATGTGTGGCTGTTTTGAGGTGACATTTAAGTACACCGAGACTTTTGCCCCCGAGATTGATTACGAAAAGCATTACGATTACAATGCGAGCGCTTTAGAATGGGCAGAATTAATTAAGGATGAAAAAGACGAACTTTCTATTCAGCATTTATTGGTGATCAATGATACTACCGTCATTAAGCATTGGCGTCAAGACTGGCTGTATGAAAATACCAAGCGATATGATTTTAACCATGATAACCAATGGACGTTTGTAGAAATGCCTAAAAATGAAGTAAAAGGGCAGTGGACACAAAATGTATATCAAGTAGATGACAGTCCGCGTTACTCAGGTTCTGCCACTTGGTTTCATGCCGATGGGCGTCACTTCTGGGACGATGTAGCTAGTTCTCCATTACCACGTAGGGAATATTCTAAACGAAGTGATTATAATGTAATGATGCGTGGGAACTTTGTGGAAATAACCGATGAAGGTTGGTTGCACGAACAAGATAACAAAAAGGTTATTCGTGAAGATGGAAAAGAAGATGTACTTTTAGTACAGGAGAAAGGCTATAACATCTACAAAAAAGTAGCTGATGAAAAATGTAAAGTTGCTAAAGAATGGTGGGCGGCCAATAAAGAGTTCTGGAGCAAAGTAAGAGCGAAGTGGAGTGAAGTTTATGGAAGAGATAAAGATCTATCTTTAGAGAAAGAAGTAGAAGGCCAAGCACTTTTTATGAAGCTGTTCCCAATGGATACTTCAGCTAGTCAAGGAGAGATAGATAAGATTATTGAAGAATACGTAATTGAAGGATAATTTATGTTGAAGAAAGTTTTTATAGTAGCTTTTATCTTTATTGGTTTTGGTTTTACCAATGGTGAACTGGAAGAAAAATTTTATAAAGCCATTCGTGGAACGTATGAAGTGGAGAATTTTGATTTAAAAGAAATTGAAGCTCCTGCAGCCGTTAATGAAAAGCTACCCGCAAAAACCGGAGATAAACACTTATTTCAAATTTTTTCTGAAGGCAATTCAATAGGTTACGCCTATTTGGGAAAAGCCCCAAGTAAAAAGAAAGAATTTGATTATGTGGTAATGTTTGACAACAACTTGATCATCAAAAAATCAAAAGTGCTTATCTATCGTGAAAATTATGGTCAGCAAATAGGTACGCAACGATGGTTAAAGCAATTTATTGGGATGTCACCTTCTTCAGAAGTAAATTATGGCGAAAATGTAGCGGCGATAAGTGGCGCCACCATTTCAGCCTCTTCTATGGCGAGAGCAGTAAACAAAGTTTTAAAAACCATGAAAATCCTTCAAGAAGAAAAAGTCATTTAAAATGAATTTAAACGGACGTATTGCTGAACTACCCAAAGAAGTAAAATTATTAATCGGCGCTTTTCTAATCGTGTTAAGCGCCGGTTATTTTACAGGTTTTCGCTTTGTAAATGAAACTACAGAAAATAACCCAAAAGGCATACAAGAAAATTACTTAGGCAACGAAGATGATTTAGAAGCTGAGGTAATGAAATTTAAAAAACCAAAACGGGAAATGCTTACCATCATCCACACCCATATTCTTTCCATGGCTGTTATCTTTTTTATTTTGGGTGGTTTAGTAAGTTTAATAAACTTAAAATCTGGAATAAAAAAGGCCCTAATGATAGAACCTTTGTTTTCTGTTTTACTCACCTTCGGTGGAATCTATTTGATGTGGCTAGGATGGCATTTTATGCGTTACATTGTCATGCTTTCTGGAATCTTAATGACTACTTCCTTTATCATTTCAGTAATAATCGTTTTCTTTCAGCTATTTAAAAAGAAAACCGGAAAAAATTAAAATCAATTTATGATCGTGAAAATCATAAGGATTTACATTCCTACTAAATTGTCACATTGAGCGGAGTAGAAATGTTGATTCAGGGTCTCTTTTCAAAATTTTGGTTTTAAATTTTTATGAGATTCCATATTAAGCCTGTATCCCTTATCTTGACTGGTAGGCGTCAGGCGGGTATAGGTCCAAAATGATGAAAAATATTAATTATAAAAAATTAACGATAATCAAAAAATCTAATTTTCAGGATTGTAGCTTTCCGTAGGCAATACTAAAAATGGAAACTTGGCATTAAATCCAATTTCATTAATAATTGAACTGAATAAAAGTTTTTCAATAAAACTTCTTCGATGTTTGATCATCACCAACAAATCAATCGGTTTTTCTTTATTAAATTCTTCAATAGCTTCTGGGACACTATCTTTGTAAACCGAATTAAAATCGTGTGAAGTTTCATCAAAGAAACTGTCTAAATCTTTTTTAGATTGAAGCTGTTCGTCAGTTAACCTATTACCAAAATTGGCATGCATCACATGGATTTTTGCATTTCTTTTTTCAGCAAGGTTTTTAATTAAACTCATTTGGTATTGCGCAAAATCAATTTCATATTTTGTGGCAAAAAGAATATGTTCCAATTCTTTGTATTTGTAATTAGATGGAATGGCTAGTAACGGGCATTTAGCTATTTGGATGGCGTGAACCGTATGTGTGCCAAATAAAATTTCTTCACCGCCAGAAGCACCATTGGTGCCCATCACAATCAAATCTATTTCTTTATTTTTTGCCCGCTCTTCAATTTCTTGGTAAAGCATATTAAAAGAAGAAACCGATTCAAATTCATGGTTGGGGTTATTGAATTCTGTAACAATGTGTTTTCTTAGTTGTTCTAATTTCTTTAGGGAGTTATTTTCGTAAAGTGTGTTCAAACTACTGTAAATAATATAATCAGAATTGTAAAGTGTATTTAAAAGTATAAAATGACACTTTTCATCTTTAAAAAAATGTAAAGCATAAGAAATAGCATTATATGCATTTTCTGAAAAATCGGTGGGAAGCAAAATTCTTTTCATCATTTTAGTTTTTAGGTTAGGGTAAATTTAATCAAGTTTTATTTGCTAAAAACTGATGTAAATCAGTTTTTAGCAAATGCTGCTTTTAAGAAATTGTAAAATAATTATGATGAGGTAAACTAATCTCATAGTAAAAACCTATATTTGCATGCAATTAAATCTTTAATTGCTATGACTGCACACGAAAACAAGATTTTAGGCGAAGGACTTACTTACGATGACGTCTTACTTGTACCAGCCTTTTCAGAGGTGCTTCCACGGGAAGTAAATATTCAAACAAAATTTACACGAAACATTACTATTAATGTTCCTATTGTTTCTGCTGCGATGGATACCGTAACAGAATCTAGAATGGCAATTGCGATTGCTAGGGAAGGAGGTATTGGTGTTTTACATAAAAATATGACCATCGAGCAGCAAGCGCTTAAGGTTAGAAAAGTAAAACGTGCAGAAAGCGGAATGATTATCGATCCCGTTACTTTGCCCATTACAGCAAAAGTGAAAGATGCAAAAGCATCGATGGCAGAACATAGTATTGGTGGAATCCCTATTGTTTCTGAAGAGGGAAAACTTTTAGGAATTGTAACCAACCGTGATTTGCGTTTTGAAAAAAATAATAACCGGCCTATTTCTGAAGTAATGACTTCTGAAAACTTGGTAACCGTTGCTGAAGGAACTTCATTAGAAGACGCTGAAGATATTTTACAAGCCAATAAAATTGAAAAGCTTCCGGTAGTTAATAAAGAGAATAAGTTGGTAGGCTTAATTACTTTTAGGGATATTACCAAATTAACTCAAAAACCCATTGCCAATAAAGATCAATACGGAAGGTTGAGAGTAGCTGCCGCTTTAGGGGTTACTGCAGATGCTGTAGAAAGAGCAGAAGCTTTGGTAAATGCAGGAGTAGATGCAGTAGTTATCGATACCGCTCATGGTCATACCAAAGGTGTGGTTCATGTACTAAAAGAAGTTAAAAAGAAATTCCCTGAATTAGAAGTAGTCGTTGGGAATATAGCAACACCAGAAGCAGCAAAATATTTAGCAGATGCAGGAGCAGATGCCGTAAAGGTAGGAATTGGTCCGGGGTCTATTTGTACCACACGTGTAGTGGCTGGAGTAGGTTTTCCTCAGTTTTCAGCTGTATTAGAAGTTGCTGAAGCTCTTAAAGATACCGGAGTTCCCGTAATTGCAGATGGAGGTATTCGTTACACCGGTGATATTCCAAAAGCTTTAGCAGCAGGAGCAGATTGTGTAATGCTAGGTTCTTTATTAGCCGGAACTAAAGAGTCGCCCGGTGAAACTATTATTTACGAAGGAAGAAAATTTAAGTCTTACCGAGGAATGGGATCTGTAGAAGCGATGCAAAAAGGTTCTAAAGATAGATATTTCCAAGATGTAGAAGATGATATTAAAAAATTAGTGCCCGAAGGTATCGTAGGCCGCGTTCCTTATAAAGGAGAACTTTTTGAAAGTATGAACCAATTTATAGGCGGGTTACGCGCTGGAATGGGATATTGTGGGGCCAAAGATATTGCTAGCTTAAAAAGCGATGCAAAATTCATAAAAATCACTTCTTCAGGGATTATGGAAAGTCATCCACACGATGTAACCATTACCAAAGAAGCTCCTAATTATTCAAGATAGAAAAATAAATTTTTAGAAGTTAAAAAGTCCTCAGTTTTTGAGGACTTTTCTATTTAATAAATAGAAAAGAATGCTACTCAATTTATGCTTAAATTGCTTCATTTTTAAGCAATTTATAATTACTTTGGCGTTGCAAAAAATATAGCTCTATCGATATCGTTAATACCTTAAAACTATATTTTTCATTTTAATCAATATCAAACATACATACAATGAATAATAATTCTTCAAAATCTTATAGAACGGCGTTTATGTTTTTAACGCTATTATTTTTCTTATGGGGTTTTCTTACTGTTATTGTAGATTCCCTAATTCCTAGATTAAAAGAAGTATTTGAGTTAAGTTATTTTCAAGCTGGGATGGTTCAGTTTGCTTTTTTTGGCGCTTACTTTTTACTGTCTATTCCTGCAAGTTTTATTTTATCTAAAATAGGTTATAAAAAAGGAATTATATTAGGTATTCTCATGATGGCCGCAGGATGTTTATTGTTTTACCCCGCATCTTCCTTAAGGCTATTTTGGGTATTTATGTTGGGTTATTTTATTTTAGCCGGTGGGATTACCATATTGCAGGTAGCAGCAAACCCATATGTTACTATTTTAGGACCAGAAAAAAGTGCGGCGAGTCGATTAAATTTGTCACAGGCCTTTAATTCATTAGGTACTTCAATAGCACCTATAGTTGGAGCGCTATTTATTTTGAGTGATAAGATAATGACGTCTCAGCAAATAGATGGATTGAGTGAGGCCGAAAAAACAAAATACTATGCTGCTGAAGCTTCAGCTGTTCAACTTCCGTTTCTTACCATTGCCGGTATTTTAATTGCCATAGCCTTAGTTTTTGTATTTGTAAACCTTCCAAAAGTAATAGGAGAAGGGGAAAATAAAGGAAGCTATAGTGCAGCTTTTAAAAATAAAAATTTAATACTTGGTGCTATTGGTCTATTCTGCTATGTAGGAGCAGAAGTAGCCATAGGAAGTTACATGGTCAACTATTTTATGAAATTAGAATTGGCGGATGTTGTAAGAAATACTCCTTTTATGAAAAGTATTGCGAATTGGTTTTTAACCGATGATTTAAATGCAGTAGATGGTAAAGCTGTTGTTGGTATTTTTGTAACATTTTACTGGACAGGAGCCATGGTAGGAAGGTTTATTGGTGCTTATTTAACTAGTATCATCAAACCGGCTAAAGTATTAAGTATTTTTGCAGTACTGGCTTTAGCGTTAATTATTATTTCTATACAAAGTGAAGGTTTAACAGCTATGTGGGCGATTATAGCAGTTGGTTTGTTTAATTCAATTATGTTTCCTACCATATTTAGTTTAGGTTTAGATGAATTAGGGGAAAGTAAACCACAAGGTTCCGGAATTATGTGTACCATGATTGTAGGAGGTGCTATTGTACCACCATTATTTGGTTTGTTAACCGATACTTCTGGCTTTGGTTTTGCCTTTATGCTAGTAATGTGTTGTTACCTTTATATTTTCTTCTTTGCTTATCGACATAAGAAAACAGAAGTTTCTATCTAATAATAAAAAAGCTCTTCCCATACAGAAGAGCTTTTTTTATAGAGTAGTCGTTATTGTTTTGAGCTTTGTTATCTAAATCAAATTGATTACTAATTACTTTTATTAGTACGAAGAGTATTTATTTTTCAAAATCGGAAATCCACTGATTTTCAACACCCCATTTTTTGTTAGGCTCTGCTCCGGTTTCTATAACGAGTTTTCCTCCTTGAGTAAGTTCTTCGTGCGTGAGCCAGTTTCTGGAGAGTTCTTTTCCATTTAATTGAGCTGACTGTACATAAAAATGATCTTTGTTATAATTGATCACTTCCATCTCAAAAGATTTACCGTTTTCCCAATTTATCTTTACCGATTTGAAAATGGGAGCTGTTAGATAATAAACTGGATCACCAATGTTTGCAGGAGAAAGACCAATACTTCTCATCACAAACCAAGAGGACATAGTACCTGCATCATCATCCATTGTACGAATGTATGCCTGAGGTTGGTTTTTATAAATTCTTCCAATATAAGGGTCAACTCCCTTACTGTTATTGTTGAAGTAATTTTGAACAACAGTATCTAGCATAATATTACGAAACAACTTCTGGGATTTCCAAGGTTTTCTTGTGGTGTTATAAAGCCCGGGAACTTGTAAATCAGGTTGGTTTGCGTGATTGTAATTATTTTCATCAAAAAATTGATCCAGTTGGTTTGTAAATGCATTTTCACCACCTGCCAGTTCTTTGAGACCTTTGATGTCAAAAGGAACAAACCAGCGGTATTGCCAGATAGTACCTTGATATAGGCCACGTGCCTGCATCTGGTCTACATCATCTTTTGAAAGATCTGCAAAGTCTTTATTCCAATAGGTTTTATAGTCTAGTGCTTTTTTGGCGTATGTAGCACTGTTTACACTGTCTCCAATTTTATTTAGCAGCTTTGCAATAGCCCAATTGTCATAAGACGACTCTAGAGCCTTATCGGGTGAGCTGTAGTCTAAGCGATCTGCTTCGGCCATTAAAGAATCTTTTATGGCTTCAATGTTAAATCTGTAGCCTTTGGTATAGGCATCTAAAAGTACTACCAAGGCGTGTTCTGTTCTTACGGTAGGAGATGGCTCATTTTTAGTAGCCCAATTTTTCTTTCCGTAGGGATATAAATTGGCAATTGACTTTGCGATAGGGTCAAATCTTTCAGGATACACTAGTGAAAGCATAGGTAATTGTTCCCTGTAGTTATCCCAAATAGCCCAACCATGATAAACAGGAAAATCAGATTTTTGTTCAGAACCATCAATTGCTCGATAGGCACCATCTTTTTCAGAAATAAGATAAGGAGCTTGTAAACCACGATAGAGCAATGAATAAAAAAGATTTTCACGATCGCTTTCACCAGTAACAGCAATCCGCTTTAATAGGTTATTCCAGTGGTTAGTAGTGTTTTTTTGAAGTTCGTCAAATGAAATCGCTTCGATTCTTTGAAGTGCATAATCTGTATTGACGGAAGAGAAGCCAATGCGAACTTGCATAGTAGAACTGGTGTCTTTTCTAACAGCCATAAAACGATGTTCGTCCAATGATGTTAGATTCTCAAGATTGCTGATCTCAAGCGCATAGTAGATACGATAAATACCTACACTACAAGTGGTTTTTGTATCTATATAGCCAGAGATAAGATTTTTATTTATTTGGTGCTTTTCGTCAACAAATCGGTTGGCAAATGCATAAGATAAGTCTATAAGAAGACCGCTTTTTTGCTTGGGAAAGCTATATTCTTCAATACCAAAATTAGTTTTTACAGCCATTTTTGCCTGTATTCCATTTTCAAAAGAGACACTGTAGAAACCAGGGTGAGCAGTTTCTGTATTCTTTATCAATAGGGTATTCTCATCTTCATCTAAAATGGGTTTTATTAAAATGTTCCCACCACTTCCGGTACAACCTACGCCTTCTATGCGGGTATGTGTAAAACCATCAAATTCTTTGGCATAATGATCATAGCCTGTATGTATATGTGGATTGGTTTGAGGGCCAATACTCATCATGTTGAAAGGGGAAGAGGCGGCAGGTGAGAGTTGCCCGTGATCTGCAGAAGTACCTAAAAAGACATTTACCCGTTCAACAGGGGATGTTGTATTTTCTGAAACAATTCTCTCTTTTTCCTTTTTACAGGATATAAAAAAAACTACAAGTAATACTATGATGAATCTATTCATTTTTTTAAGGGTCGAGGGGTTCTAAAGGGTTTTGTTGCAATGATTCTATTTGGGGAAGAAATTCTAAAGTTGTTGAATTCAGGCGTTTTCCAATAACTGCAGGAAGGTAGCCCAGTTCTTCCCTGCAGCGATCTGCAAAACTACTAGCCCCCGTATACTTGCTGTGCGCATTGTTAGTAACTACCAGTGAAGCGCGGTCAATAGGAATATGATAAGCGATCATCAGGCGCGAAGCATTTCTTAAATTGGTGGTGGTATGTCTGGCGTGAGGATCTATTATGATACGCTCTTCAGGAATATTATATCGTTCAATCAGTTCTTTTTTCATTTCAATTGCTTCTGCAAATGGACTGCGAAAAGGATGTGCATGTCCCCCGGAAACGATAATCAGCGGAGCTTTTTTCTGCTGAAATTCAAGTACGCCCAATTGCAGATTGAGTTTTCCCAATGCAGAAAGGGTATCCCGGTAATTTTCAGGGCCATTGCCTAAGATTAAGATTGCCGGATAGTCATAATCTTTGAAGTTAATATTCTTAATTTCTTCAACTGTTTTTCTGTTTTCTTTTTGTTCAAGAGGTTCGTAACGTGCCGCTTCATCCCTATGATTTAGATAGAGAAGCGATAAGGCAAAATCAAGTGTGGGTTGAAAAAAAAGCGTGGTGACTGCCGGTTTTTTATGTTGAAGCATATCACTCCACATCACTAAAGAACCCTGGTAATAGTCTGAAGAGACCTCATAAGATATCGAGTCCATCGTAGCATACTGTGGTGCTTCACCTAAGCCGTAAACTTTTAAAATACGATTCATTCCTGCAGCACATAATTTCCAACAGGCAGCAAGATATTCAGCATCAGAAAGATTTTTAAAATTTTCGTATTGGCCAGAAGGTCTCAAATTTTTGGTGACCAAAGCTTTTACTGCCGCTTCATTTTTTACCAGTTTTTCCAGTTCGAGACCGATTTGATTTATGCTTTCTTTAGAAATGAAATAGGCTTTAACGATGCAGGCACCACTCGTTTTACAGCGATTGAGACTGGCTTCAATGTTCGTGTTTTGGGCTTTGTAAATGGCCTTTAAGGTTTCGTTATTTTCTAAAAGTGTGCTGACTTTTGGATCATTCTGAATCGCAGTAAACAGGTAAAAGTTTTTGTCCTGAACGCGATCACCAGACTCAGATGGTTTAAAGTGTGCATTATAACCTATTGAGTTTTGTGCCTGTAGATTTAGATAGCAAAAAAATATAAGAAAGAAGTAGATTTTATACATAGTTATAAGATTAAAAAAGGCTAAAAAGTTACTGAAATAGGTTCTTGCATGTGTATATGCTCCAACTCTTTTTCAGCCTACTTTTTAGCCTGATTAAATGATAGGTTTAGTATCCTGTGTTTTGCGTTACAAGATCTTTTGGGGTTCCATCTATATATCGTTGAGGAATAGGCCAATATTCATTGGTCCCTGCCTTAAATTGTGCATTCATTAAATGACTTCTTCTGGTTTTTTCAACCTCAAGATACGAGTTGATTACACTACTGGCTTTCCCCCAGCGTACCAGATTGAAGAATCGATGTCCTTCCATAGCAAGTTCTAGGCGTGTTTCAAGGTGAACAGCTTCCCGAGCTAGCTCTTGATCTGTCCAGACGCTTTCATAAGTTGCTATGTTATAATTAGCAGCATCTTCTGTTCCTTCCAGTTTTTTTACCGTAGCTGTATTGGCAGCACGACCTCTAATTTGATTTACCAGTTGTCTGGATTCTTCCAGATTATTCAATTCTACAGCAGCTTCAGCCCTCCAAAGAACTACTTCGGCATATCGAATGATGTAATAATTCAAGGCATTTACATACGGCCAAACTTTTACATAAAACGCTGAATTTGCAGATACAATCCGCTTTTTGGGACCATAAGGTCCATAAGTGGCTAAATCCCGTGCCCAACTTTCTTCATATAGAATACCTAAATCTTTATAAGGAATACCTGGCCTTCCTACGGTAATATCAAGACGAGGATCAATTAAATCTTCATCAGAAAGATCTGTATTGTTATTGGCTACAGGTAAACCATTCGTATTGGTTTTATAGGCATTTACCAAGTTTTGTGATGGACGGTGAAAACCGTACTGAGCGTAAAAGGGTCCTCCCGGTGCTGATAACCGGTCACCTATACTACCATTGTAGTTGCTTGCCTGTCCGTCATTAATTGTATGTTGTACTGCAAAAATGATTTCCTTACTGTTATCATTTTCAGGAAGAAATACTTCTTGAAAATCGTCTAACAAGCCATAGTTGCTTTCCATAACTTCGGTAGAAGCATCAAAGGCTTGTTGCCACTTCTTTTGAAATAAGTAGCACTTGGTAAGATAGGCTTTTGCGGCAATTTTTGTAGGTCTTCCTGCTTCTGATTGAGTTTCGGGTAAGCCTTCATAAGCGGTTTGAAAGTTAGCTTCTATTTTAGCCCACAGTTCTTCAGAAGTAAACTCGGTATTCGACCTAGCATAGTCTTCTACAGTTATTGCCGACTCATCAATGTACGGGATGTGGTTGTAGATTTTTTTCAACTCAAAATAATAATGCCCGCGTAGAAAATGAAGTTCCGCTAAACGTTGCACTTTAAGATTTGCATCAAAAGCCTCTGAAGCCTTGAGCAATTTTAGGGCTTCGTTACAGCGTTTAACTCCTTCATAAAGTGCCATCCATTTACGTTCTACATCTATTATAGTTGGATTTGTATTGAAAATTTCCATCTGATGGATATTATTTTGGTCACCGGTACCACCTCCTCCTTTATACGCATCGTCAGAGACTACATCTCCAAAGCTCCAGTTGGAGTCTGGTGAATTAAATGCATTACTGGCGGTATCAAACTGACCATTTAGCACACTGTAGGCAGAGATAATAGCACGCTCTACATTTTCCGGATTGGTCATTTCAGCGGGAGCAACTTCCCCATACGTGGTTTCTTCTAAATAATCATCAGAGCAGGAAAGACTCTGAAAAATAAAAGCAAGAGCTAGAGTATATTGAGTTATTCTAATTAGTTTCATAGTACGTTTTTTAAAAGTTAGCATTGATACCTAAAGAGAAGGTGCGTGAAGGTGGGTAAATACCGCGATCTACACCAATGTCCAGGTTTCGGTTACTAGAAGAATAATTTTGAAGACCTATTTGTGGGTTCATGCCGCTATAGTCTGTAAGGGTAAACAGGTTTGTGGCCTGTGCATAAACGCGCAGTTCAATACCGCTTAACTTTTCGGCACTAAACGTATAACCCAGTTGCGCATTGTTTAACTTAAAATAAGAACCGTTTTCTACATAATACGAAGAAGGCCTGATGTTGTTATTGGGGTCATCTAAGGATAAACGCGGGATTGAAGAATTTGAGTTTTCCGGAGTCCAAGCATTTAATAAGGCGCTGTCTTTATTGTAAGCCGCCTGATTAAAGAAATTGGTTTTGTACTTGGTTAAATTGTAGAGGTCATTGCCAAAGCTTCCATTAAAGAATAAGCCCAAATCAAAATTCTTATAGGTAAAATTCATATTCAACCCTAAAAGTACATCGGGATGGGGAGAGCCTATAAAGGTACGGTCTTCGTTATCTATAACACCATCTCCATTTACATCTTTAAAACGGATATCACCAGGCTGGGCATTAGGCTGCAAACCATAATCAGCAACTTCCTGAGCCGTTTTAAACAAACCATTTGCTACATACCCGTAAAACGAACCAATAGGTTGTCCCATAGCACTTCGGGAAACTTCCTGATCAAAATTAACACTGTGTAAGGTAGAGCTTGGGATACCCAAATACGAAACGCTGTTTAACTCGGTCAACTCGTTTTTATAGGTGGTAAGGTTTAAAGCAAAATTGTAAGTAAATGCGTTGCTGTTATCGGCATACGAAAGGTCAATTTCAAAACCTTTATTTTCCATCTTACCGTCATTAATCCACTGTCCATCATTGGTACCTCCATAAGTAAGGGGAATGATGTTGTAAACTAGAATGTTTTTGGTTTTTTTATTGAAGTATTCCGCAGTTAATTGCAGTTTATTATTAAAAAAACCAAGATCAACACCTACCGTACTTTGTGTAGAAGTCTCCCATTCTAAATTTTGATTAGGCACCCTTGTTTGCGTAAGACCTGTACTCACAGTAGTTTGTTCGCCCTCAATACCATAATCAGAGTAGGCGTTGTTATTGCTGTAACTGTCTACTGTAGAATAGGAAGGTACTTGTTGATTTCCGGTTTGTCCCCAGCTTCCACGTAGTAAGAATGAAGAAAATGTATCGTCAAAGTCAAAGAAATCTTCGCGATCTATACGCCATCCTGCAGAAAATGCAGGAAAGGTTCCCCAGTTGTTGTTCGCCAATCGCGAGGTACCGTCACGTCTTACCGTAGCTGTAAACAAATACTTCTGATCATAATTGTATTTCGCTTGGGCAAAGTAGGAGTTAAGCGTCCATTCATTAGCAGAACCTGAGTTTAGTTGATTTTGGGTTCCGTAAGACAGGTATCTAAAGTTGGGATCCTCATAAAGGAAGTTTTGTCTGGAAGCACTAAAACCTTCATAGTAGTACTTAATGGCTTCTTGACCTAACAAAATATCTAGGTTATTAAGGTCGATATTTTTTGAATAATTTAGCGTATTGGTCCAGGTTAGCTGATAGTTGAAATTGTTTATGGTATTTAAGGAATTAATGTTGTTTTGTGCAAGAATTTCATCATAAACCGGTGAAAAAGAACGTTGATTATTCGATTGATAATCTAAACCTAAGGAGGTACGAGCTGTAAAATCACTAATGTTTAACTCTGCAAAAACATTACCCAGTGCCTGAATACTTTTTAACTTATTGTCTTTTCCACGTTCTAAACTACCTAGCGGATTTGCCAGATCATTTAAAGGGTTTCCGGCATAGTTCCCGTTTATATCTCTTACCGGAACAATAGAAGGAAATTGCAATGCATTGTAAACAATACTTCCCAAAGCACTATTGGTTCCTACAGATACCCGTTCTTTATAAGAGGCGGTAAAGTTTTCACCTATGGTAACTAAGTCGTGTATTTTATAACTTGAATTGAACCGAGCAGAGAAACGCTCAAAACCGGTGTGTTTTATAATTCCTTCCTGATTGAAATAACCCAGTGATAAGGAATGCTGTGCTTTTTCATCGCCTTTAGAAATCGAAAGGTTGTACGATTGAACAGATGCAGGCTGCATAATCTCAGAAATCCAGTCTACATCTCCACTAGGTATGGTGTTTTCATCATTAAGCCACTGTGGTATTGTAGGTGTGTTAGGATTATTACCATAAATATCACTTTCAGGAGTTTTTCCATCGTTTTTCGACGCTTGCCATAATAAATCTCCATATTGCTGCGCATTTAGCATGTTAGGTAAATTAAAGGAAGAAGATATTCCGTAGTAAGCATCAAGATTAACATTGTACGCTCCGTTTTTACTTCCCTTTTTGGTCGTCACTACCACAACGCCGTTAGCGGCACGCGAACCATAAATGGAAGAAGAAGCAGCATCTTTAAGAACCTGAATGGTTTCGATATCTGCGGGATTAATTCCGTTTAAACCATTAGAGACCGGAACACCATCCACAACAATGAGTGGATCGTTATTGTTAACTGTACCAAAACCCCTAACGCGAATAGAGGTTCCGCCCCCCGGACTGTTATCACTCATTATCTGAACACCCGGCAAACGTCCTTCTAACATTTCGGTGACATTTGAGGTAGGGATAGAAGTTATTTCTTCGGGATTTATAGAGGCAATAGATGCTGTTACATTTCTTCGTGCCTCCTTACCATAACCGGTAATCACCACTTCATCAAGCACGTTATCATCTTCCTGCAGTTGAATGTTAAGCGGACTTAATGATTCTACCGTAAGTTCTTGTGTTTTAAAACCTACATATGAAATTTTAATTATAGCAGGTAGCTCACTAAGGGGGAGACTAAAATTACCATCAAAATCAGTTGAGGTTCCATTAGTGCTGTTGGCTTCCATTACAGATGCACCCGGTAATGGCATTCCGTTGTTATCTAAAACAACACCTGTTAAGGTTTGTTGAATTATTGGATTAGGATTTGTCTTTTTAGAATTAAGCGTATTGGGAGTTGAAGCAAATACGGTTGAATGGGCTAAAAGGAGAATAAAAGCGGCGAGATAGCAAGCCGATTGGTTGAAATTAGTAGAAAATTTGAGTATTTTGTGTTTCATCAGATTTTAACTATGGGGTTGTACTGTAGTTTTTTGAAAGATGCCGTTTCTATTACAATCATAAACGGCTTTAAATTTTAGGCTAATTGAAGTAGTTTTTTCGTATGGCAGTGAATTTTAGTTAAACATCTATTCATTTTATTTCGCAAATAAATTGAATAACATAAAACCTAACCTTATCTAAATATTATCTGTTGTTTAAGTATTAAAACGATTTATAAAAATCTTTAACGATAGATTTACTTTAAACAAATATTGATGAGCTATAGTTTAACTAAGCGTATATTAGATTTGATTTTTAAGAAGTACGGGGGTACTTGAATCATTAAGGATTAATCCCTGACTTTTTGTTTCATTTTGATGTTAGTACTGGTTTTTGTATTTTTTAGTTGAAGATATGTTCACTAAGTTTATAGAATGAAGGAAGAAAATAATACCCACCAAATCGACGGAATATCAATCCAAATACCGATCAAGATAAAATTAGAAGCCATAGAAAAAGTGCTTCAGCAGAAGTTAGTCGGTTTTAAAATTCAGAAGGAGGAAGGCAGTGGCAAACAATTTGGTGAAATCTTATCCTTAGAGTTGTTTCCCGGGGAAGCTGGTTACGATGTATGTATTCGTCAAGAAGTTTTAATGAAAACAGTATTGTTCAATAATAGAAAAATCAGTTTTAGCTTTCAGGTAAAACTGGGTTACGATGAAGACACGCAAGAACTCAAAATTGAAAATTACAAAGCCGACGGAGAACATAAAACATGGCTCACCAATAAATTACTGAAATTAATAATGACCATGCTTTTTAAAAAGAAACTAGGAGGAACTTCCAAATTTCTTTTGACTCCGAAACTTAATGAGATGTTAGATCAGCTTAACGAAAAACTGGAAAATATAATAGAAGTAAAAAAAGGCATACGCTTGTTTGGAGCGATAAATAGTTTTAAAATAATTGATCTTTATTTTAAAGAAACCGGATTGATTGCATTGGTCAGCTTAAAAGGAGATCTTGCCGCTGAAGTTTCTGAAATTGAACTTCCCGATTAGAAAATTCTACTTATATTTAAAGGTGATTTAATCTTAATATATTGAAATTCAAACTCAACATCCCAGAACCTTGCCACGAAGACTGGCAACAAATGTCGCCTACACAAAAGGGGAAATTTTGTGATAGTTGCCAAAAAGAAGTAATCGATTTTACAAAACTTTCTTCTACAGAAATAGCTCGAAAAACAAAA
>CEOS01008777.1_pt1 | contig 39253 bp, 38 predicted proteins | sample 530601 | NCBI WGS metagenome assembly CEOS01 (sample SAMEA2620666, study PRJEB7988) | marine metagenome | biome: marine biome (ENVO:00000447); feature: mesopelagic zone (ENVO:00000213); material: "saline water (ENVO:00002010), including plankton (ENVO:xxxxxxxx)" | depth 1000 m
GCGAGGCTGGCGCGTCTCAGCATGCGATGTCCCTGGCTGAATCTGACCCTGTCCACAGCAAAGCCCGGCAGGCGTCCAGTTTCAAGCATCAGGATGCGGAAATCACCTCGATTTCACGTGGGGCAAGTCCGGTTTCGAAGGCCAGCGGCTTTTCCGTCTTCGGCAAGGCCAGCATGGCATCGATGGCCGCCTTGGCCTTCACACGGGTCTCCTCGTCGATTTCGACCTCATGTTTCATCTCGGTCAGGCAGTCGAGGATGTTCTCCAGCGTGATCCGCTTCATGTGCGGGCAGAGATTGCAGGGCCGGACAAAGTCCACGCCCGGATTCTCCGCTGCCACATTGTCGCTCATCGAGCACTCTGTCAGCAGGACCACCTTGTTCGGGCTGTTGTCCTGGACATAGCTCGCGAGCGCCGAAGTGGACCCGGCGAAGTCGGCTGCCTCGAGGACGTCCGGCGGGCATTCGGGGTGGGCCAGGATCACGACGCCCGGATGGGCTTCGCGCAGCTGGCTGACATCGTCTGCGCTGAACAGTTCATGCACCTCGCAGGCGCCCGGCCATGTGATGATGCGGATGTCGGTCTGGGCGGCGACGTTTTTCGCAAGATACTGGTCCGGCACCAGGATGACGGTGTCGGTGTTCCACTCTTTCGCAATCGCCTCGACAACCTGCGCCGCGTTGGAGCTTGTACAGGTAATGTGGCACTCGGCCTTCACGTCGGCGGTCGTGTTCACATAGGTGACGATCGGATAGTCGGGATAGCGTTCCTTGATCAGGCGGACATCCGGGCCAGTGATGGAGGCCGCCAGCGAACAGCCGGCCTCCAGGCTCGGAATGAGAACGGTCTTCTCAGGCGCGAGAATCTTGGAGGTCTCGGCCATGAAGTGCACGCCTGCCTGGACGATCACATCGGCATCGACACTTGCCGCTTCGCGGGCGAGCTGCAGGGAGTCGCCGCGAAAATCGCCAACCAGACGGAAGATGTCCGGAGTCATGTAATTATGGGCAAGGATGACCGCGTTCTTCGCCTTTTTGAGGCGGTTGATCTCAGCCACCAGAGGCGCAATCGCCGGCCACTCCATCGGCGTGATGAAATCCGACACAAGCGGATAGAGCGCTTCGGTCTCTGCTTTGACCTCATCTGTATAGGACAGGCCACGCGCTTCGGCAGCGTTTTGCGCTCGAAGCGGCGTCGGAGTCGGGCAACCCGGTCCGGAATCGATCAGTCTGGCCATATCGTGTCCTCCACGCTTTTGCTCAATATGAGCATTACTTGGGTGTCCAAAGGCGCGATTTCAAGTCTTTCTGCGAAAGAAAGGAAGGAAATCACGCCTTGCCCGCCCTTATAGGCAGGGTGAGCAAAAGCCGATTTAGGCGACACGTTCCGGGCTTGCAAGACTTATGTCGGTTTTAAGACAAAACGGCGCAGGGCTAGTCGCTCAGGAGCTCGCCATACCAGGCCTCGACATCGGCCTCGACAAGATGAAGCGGACGGGGGCCGCCAGCCAGGATGACGGCATTGAAGGCCGCCTCGTCAAAACGCTCGCCAAGGATCGCTTCAGCCCGTGTGCGAATGTCCAGAATGCGCCGGCGCCCCGTAAAGTAGGACGCGGCCTGGCCCGGCCAGACCATGTAGCGCAGCACTTCCTCCTCCATGGCGCGCCTGGGCTGGCCGGTTGTCTCGACCAGATAGTCCACCGCGCGGTCATAGGACCAGCCACGCGCGTGAAGCCCGGTATCGACCACGAGGCGGGCGGCCCGGAAAAGGATCGACTGAAGATAGCCGATGCGGCCCAGCGGATCGTCGCCATAAAGCCCGGCGCTGTCGGCAAGGTCTTCGGCATAGGTCGCCCAGCCTTCCCCATAGGAGGCGTCCCAGATCATCTGGCGCAAAAGCGGATTGCGCGTCTGCTGGGCGGTAATCGTGCTTTCGAGGTGATGGCCCGGCACGCCTTCATGATAGACCAGCGTGGGCAGGGTGAAAGCCGGCCAGGTCTCATCATCGCCGAGATTGATCTGGAAGAGGCCCGGACTGGAGCCGTCTGCTGTTGCCGCAACATAGGACGCTCCGGCAAAGGTCGCCTCTTCAAAGGCCGGCATACGCGTCACGACAAGACTGGCCTGCGGGGCGTCTTTCACGATTTCGGGCAGGGCGTCATTCGCCTTGGCGACGAGAGCGCGCAGCCGCTTGAGCAGGACGGGCCGGGTCTCGGCCGTCAGCGCGGGCGTCTCTTCGGGCAGCTCTGCCAGATAAGCCAGGCGTTGGGCCACGGTGCCGCCTGAAAAGCCGAGGGCTTCGAACTGCGCATCGATTTCCGCTTCGATCTGCGCAACCGCCTGAAGTCCTTCCTCATGCAGGAAATCGGGATCGATATCGGAGCGTGTATAGAAGGCGAGCAGGTCAAGATAATAGTCTTCCCCATCGGGCAAGGCCGAGAGGCCGGCCGTGACTGGGGCGCCCAGCTGCAGACGATGGACCGTATCGGCAAAGTCCAGATAAGCGGGTATGACCTCGTCCAGCATCAGGCGAGCAGCCGCTTGACGGTACTCATTGGCCGGCCGCCCTTTGCTCGGATCGAGCCCGCCCACGACATTCCCGAACGTCTGGATCAGCGGATGTGTCTGGACCGGCTGGCTGACGAAAGTGCGCAACTGCCGCTCAAGCGCTTCGAGCACGCGCCGTGGCGGCAGGATCCCGCTGTCTGCATCCGACAGAAGGCGGCGTTTCTCGTCCGCAATCGCGTCGGGCAGGGCAGCGAGACGGTCGAGATAGTCCTCGGCGTCCTTGTGGGAGCGCAGCGGCTGGCTTGAGATCAGCAGGTCCGGCACATCGACCCATGCGCCGCTGAGCTGATCGACGGCATAGGGGCGCGCGACCCCCAGACCATAACGTCCGAAGCCATAGGCCTCCAGCTCTGTGAGGGCTTCATATTGCTCGCGCGCGATCTCAAGGTGCCGGGCAAGCTGGCTGTCCTGGGGTATATCGGGTGTCGAGGAGAGCCGGTTGAGAAGTTCGATACGCAACAGGCGGGTGCGTTCGAAGCGGGCCTGCGAGCGGTCATCCAGCACATCGTTGAATGTCTGGCGCAGCGCGTCTTCCTCAAGCCCGAGACGCGTCGCCGTTTCCGGGGAGAGGGCAAGTTCGGCGCGTGCCGTATCATCAAACACACTGTTGATGTCGCGGACGGTGCGCCGGGCAATGCCGTCCTCATTGACGGCCGGCCCGCATGAAGCCAGCAGTCCAAGGCCAAGCAGACACAGGATTGGTCGCAGTCTTGCAAGCGGTTCGGGAAGTGTCATAAGGCGCGATAATCTGCTCGGAAAAGACAGGGGATAGGCCCCCAGCCGAATAGCTGCTCGGCTGTTGTGAGCTTCTGGCTTATCCGGTAAACCGCGCCGGTCAATCAATGGAGTGTTCCCGTGGCAAATTCTCAGTCGGCCCAGCCCTCTCAACTGAGCGGGCAAGTGCTTTTCTATTCCAACCCGCAGCCGCTTTCGGCAGAGAAGCATGCCGGTCTCGGCCTCAAGCAGATCGAAAAGCCATTCTCGTTCCTTGGCAAGGCACATGCTGTGCCTCTGACTGTTCAGGAATTTGGTCTGGCGGCGACCTCCTATCCGGTGATCTTTGTCGGGTCCGACAAGATGCCGATCGGGGCCATGGGCCTGCGTCAGGATGAGAATCTCTTCGTCAAGAAAGATGGCACCGTCGATCCGGACTTCTATGTCCCGGCCTTTGCCCGCCGTTATCCCTTCGTCTTCGCAAATGATTCCAAGGAAGACCGTCTTCTGCTCTGCGTCGACCGCGATGCGCCGATGGTCACCAACAAGCCGGAAATTCCCTTCTTCGAGAATGGCCAGCCGTCCGACTTCACCCAGAACGCCATGCAGTTCTGCCAGGAATTTGAACGCCAGCGCCGTCAGACAGCCGAATTCGTCAAGGACATCGACAAGCTCGGCCTCTTCGCTGAACGCACGGCGAGCTTCCAGCCACGCGACCAGAAGGGCAACAATGTCGGTGAGCCGCAGGTTCTCGCCAAATACTGGGCCATCGACGAAGAGAAGGTGAAACAGCTGCCTGATGAGAAGCTCTGCGAAATGCAGCGCAACGGCATGCTCGGCGCCTGCACGGCGCACTCGATCTCGCTGCTTAACTGGTCGCGCGTCATCAACCGCGCCATGCGCCAGCAATCCTCCGATGCGGTCCAGCAGCCGCAAGGCGGTTCGGACGGCCCGAGCCTGCAGATCTAGTCGCACCTCGCGAGAATTCGCATTCAAGAAGCGGCCAGGTCCTCGCATCGGGGATCTGGCCGTTTTCGTATTAGCGCCGCCACTGGAGGGAGCTGGCCGGATCACAATTGCGAGAGGGACGCCACGTCTCATGCAGTTTCACGGGCTCGCGGCTTACACACTTGGAAGAAAATGCTAAATTTGCCGAGATGATGAAATTTCCTGCAGGACTTCTCAGCGCCGCCATGGCTCTCATGCCGGCGTTCAGTGCTTTCGCCCAGCCGGTCGATGGTGGTCATGCCCGTGTCGATCTCATTTCTGAGCGCGAGGTGGCGACCCCCGGTGAGACCGTGTGGTTCGGCCTCAGCTTCCAGATGGATGATGAGTGGCACATCTACTGGAAGAATGCGGGCGATGCGGGCATCCCGCCGGCCGCTTTCTGGGATGAGGATATCGGTGTCGATGAAGGGGCTATTGGCGAGATCGACTGGCCGCTGCCGGAGCTGATCCCCGTCGTTGAAGGCGAAATCATGGATTACGGCTATAGCGACCGGGTCGTGTTGCCGTTTCCAGTGGAGATGCCGCAATCGTCTGACGGGCCGGTCCGGCTCAGCGCCACCATCGATTACCTGATCTGCAAGGACATCTGCATTCCCGAATCTGTCGACGTGTCGACCGCGCTGGAGATTGGCGAGAGCCAGCAGCCGGACCGCGAAAACGCCGAACGCATCGCAGAAGCCTTGTCTCAGGTGCCCCCGCTCTTCGAAGGCGAGACACGCCTGACCCCAGACGGTGAGGCATGGGTCTTGTCAGCTGCTGGCGGAGAGCTGGCGGGCCTCTCCGGCAATGCCCGCTTCTTTCCCGACACACATGATATCATCCATGCTGCCGACCAGCCGGCGACCTTCGGCGAGAATGGACTGACGCTGGAGCTGACGCCCGGCCGCGGAGAGCCGCCTGAAGCCCTGTCCGGCGTGATCCGCGTTGCGACAGGCAGCGATCCCCCGGTCGCCGTCCGCATATCGGCCAGCCGCGGCGACGTGATTGCCGGCACAAGCGGCGTCAGTAGTTCCGCTGGCAGCGCCAGCGCTGGCGCAAGCGGCGATGCGGCCAGTGGCGGAGCAGGCGGGCCGGGCCTCAATTTCTTTATCCTGATCGGTTCGGCGCTGCTTGGCGGCCTCATCCTCAACCTGATGCCCTGCGTCCTGCCGGTCCTTTCGATCAAGGCCATCGGCATGGTGCAGGCCGCCGCGAGCGGGGAGCGCAGCGAGCTTCGCAAGCATGGCATTTGGTACACCGCCGGTGTCCTGTTGAGCTTTGCGGCGACCGGTCTCGTCTTCATCGCCCTGCGCGCCGCCGGACAATTCGTCAGCCTCGGCTTCCAGCTTCAGTACCCTTCCGTGGTGGCCGCGCTCGCGCTGGTCATGGTGCTGATCGGTCTCTGGCTGCTTGGCGTCTTTAATCTCGGCACCTCGATGCAGAATGTCGGCTCTGGTCTTGCCGCAAAGCAGGGCAGTGCGGGCGCGTTCTTTACCGGCGTGCTGGCGGCGGTTGTCGGCGCTCCTTGCGTCGGCCCCTTTCTTGTCGGCGCGCTTGGCGCCGTCATGAACGAGCCCTGGCCCATCGTCATGCTGGTCTTCCTGACGCTCGGCTTCGGGCTTGCGCTGCCTTTCCTCGTCCTCAGCTTCGTGCCGGGCCTGCACAGCGCGCTACCCAAGCCCGGCTTGTGGATGGAGCGGCTGAAACAGGCCTTCGCTTTCCCGATGTTCCTGACGGCGGCCTGGCTTGTGACCGTGCTCGGCAATCATCCGGCCGCAGGGGCAACGGCGTTCGGCGCCGTGATCCTCGCTTTCGGGGTCTGGCTGCTCAGCGTCGCGGGCGGGCGTCTTCGTGCAGGCGTCATGACGCTCGGTGCGGTCCTGGCGGTCCTCGGGATCGTCTGGCCGGTATCGGCCGGTCTTCAGGATGCGCCCAAGGAAGGCACGATGACCTCCTATGCGAGCCTCCAGCCAGAGCCGTGGTCGCCAGAGCGTGTGGACGAACTCGTGTCACAGGGGCGCGGGGTCTTCGTCGACTTTACCGCCTCCTGGTGTGCGACATGTCAGGTCAACAAGCGCACCACGCTCACCAAGCCGGAGGTGCTTGAGGCGATGGCCGATGCCAATGTCAGTTTCCTGATCGCCGATTTCACCCGTCCGGATGAGCAGATTTCCGATGAGCTTAAACGTCGTGGAAGTCCGGGCGTGCCGATGTATCTTCTCTATGGACCGGGCGAAAGCGAGCCGGAAGTCCTGCCGACCCTGCTCAGCCCGTCCATGATGAAACAGAAACTCGCCGCCTTCTGACTCTCCCTCACCCCCGGAAAGGACCCTTGTCATGCAGACCCTCACCCGCCGAAATCTGGGACTGGCCTCCGGCATGGCCGCGGCTGTCGCGCTGAGCGCCGGCGCGCTCATCGCTTTCTCGGCCTCCGCCTCGCCTGCGGCTGAACCGGGAATGGAGGCGCCAGACTTTACCGGCACCACGACAAGCGGAGAGACCGTTTCCCTCTCCGATTTCGAAGGCCAGACGGTCATTCTGGAATGGACCAATGATGGCTGTCCTTTCGTGCAGAAACACTATTCCGACCCGCCGAAGAACATGCAGTCGCTCCAGGCCCGTGCGGGCGAGGAAGATATTGTCTGGCTTCAGATCATTTCGTCGGCGCCCGGCAAGCAGGGCCATGTCGACGGGCCGCGCGCGGAAGAGATCAATGCCGGGCGCGATGCAAGCCCGACCCATGTCATTCTCGATCCTTCAGGCGATATCGGCCAACTCTATGAGGCCAAGACCACGCCGCACATGTTCGTGATCGAGCCTGACAGGGACATCGCCTATGCGGGCGCCATCGATTCCATTCCGTCAGCGCGGGTCGCCGATATTGATGAGGCCGAGAACTATGTCACCGCCGCGCTTGATGCGATGGCCGCCGGAGAGCCGGTCCAGACGACATGGGCAAAACCCTATGGCTGCTCGGTGAAGTATAAGTAGCCAGCCTCAGACATCATGAAAAAGCCCCCGCAGACTCGCTCTGCGGGGGCTTTCTCTTGCTGTAATGATGGCCGTCGCGGGCGCGTCTATTTTACCCGTTCGACGCGGAACAGGACACCGTCGTCAAACTTCATCATATAGCTGCCAAGGGCTGCCGACTTGATGGTCGCGTTTTCGACGCCGCGCTTGGCGGAATAGTAGACCGACTTGTTGTCGATCTGCTGCCAGACCTGCCCGTTTTCCAGCGTGACATAGAACTTGCCGCGCGCAGTCGATTGGACCGAGGCGATTGGATAGGTGACCTCGTCGATCTTTTCGTCCTTGCCGAAGACCGAAGAGGCAAGCCCCGGCAGGCTCGGAATGGAAAAGCCGAAGGAGTCGCGCCTGACTTCCTCGACCTCTCTCCGGGTCACGACAACGGCGTCGCCCGACTCTTCAGCAGATTTCAGACGGCCAACGGCGCTGTCATAGCAGGCGAGGCGGTCGGTATCGCTTTCGATGTCCGCGCAGGCATAGACGGTCGCGGTGGAGACAGGCGCTTCGTCCGGCGCCTGGGCCAGGGCAGGGGCTGCCATTGCGGTGAAAATGGCCATTGCTGGCAATACGTGCTTCATCCTGTTCATCTCCTGCTCAGACATGCCGCGCTCTCTTTCCAAGTCCGCACGGGTCTGGAACACTAAAGCGAGACACGACATCATGGAAAGTCATGGAATTCAGACGATGAAATCATTCAAGCGTACTCTTCTCGCCGCCGGTGCGGCCAGCCTTGTTCTTGCTGTCGCCGCGTGCGGCGGTGGTGGCGGCGGCAATGACGCAAATGGCGAGGAAGCCGCTGTCCTGCGCCGCGGCATCTCCGCCAAGGTCGACACGCTCGACCCGCACCGCTCCTCGGCCAAGTGGGAAAACATCGTCATTTCCGACATGATTGTCGGCCTGATGACCATTACGCCGGACCGTGAAGTTATCCCCGGGGTCGCGACCAGCTGGGAGACCAGCGAGGACGGCCTGACCTGGACCTTCAAACTGCGCGATTCCCAGTGGTCCGATGGTGAGCCCGTGACGGCAGACGACTTTGTCTATGCCTTCCGCCGCATCCAGGACCCGGCCATCGCCTCGCAATATTCCTCGCTTCTCTACATTGTGAAGAACGCCGCTGAGGTGAATGCCGGTGAGCTGCCGCCGGAAGAGCTCGGTGTGCGCGCCATTGATGACCATACGTTCGAGATCACGCTGGAAGAGCCGGCTCCCTACCTTCTAGGCCTGTTGACCCACTACACCACCTATCCGGTCCCGAAACATATTGTCGAACAGTATGGCGAGGCCTGGATCCAGCCGGAGAACATTGAGGTGAACGGCCCCTACAAGCTCGCCTACTGGCGCACCGGGGATCAGCTCGTCGCCGAGAAGAACCCGCTTTATTACGAAGCCGATGAGCTTTGCTTCGACCGGGTCGCCTATTTCGAGATCGAGGATGCCGCGGCCGTCGAGCGCCGGATCGAATCGGGCGAACTCGACATCAATAACGGGTTCGATGGCGGACGCACCGAGGAGCTTGAGGCTAAATTTCCAGGCTGGGTGCGCACGACGCCGGGCCTGATCACCACCTACTGGACCTTCAATTCCAGCCAGCCGCCCTTCGATGATGTACGGGTCCGCAAGGCCCTCGCCCTCGCGCTCGACCGTGACTTCATTGTCGACCGGGTGCTGACCCCCGGCTTCGTCGCGGCCTATTCCTTCGTTCCGCCAAAGATGAGCAATTACAATACCGAGCGTCCGGAAGTCGACTTTGCCGGCATGCAGCGTGAGGAGCGTCTGGCAGAGGCGCGCGCCCTGCTGGAAGAGGCTGGATATGGGCCGGACAATCCGCTGAGCTTTGAGTTCATCCACCGCTCCACGGACGACAATCCCAAGGCGGCGCCCGTGGCACAGGCCAACTGGAACGAGATTGCGCCCTGGGTGAATGCGCAGATCCTGCGCCAGGACACCAAGGTGCTCTATGCGCGCCTGCGCCAGTCCGATTTCGAGGTCGCGGACGGGGCCTGGGTTGCGGACTTCGACGACCCGGTCAACTTCCTCTACCTGCTCGAATCGGACACCGGCCAGCAGAACTATGGCCGCTACTCCAACCCGGAATATGACGCGCTTCTGGAAGAGGCGAGCCGCACCCGCGATCTTGATGCCCGGGCCGAAATCTTTGCCCGCGCCGAGAAGATGATGCTCGAGGACTACCCGATCACGCCGATGTGGATACAGGTGACGAAGAATCTCGTCGATCCGGAGCTGACCGGCTGGGCCGAGAATGCCCAGAACGATCACCTTTCGCGCTGGCTGTGCCGGCCGGGTCTTGAGCCGTCCGTAGAGGCAGACGCCGGCGCCGAGGCCGACGAGGAATAGGACGCGGCGGGTCTGAAGGGGGCTGGCGAGATGAGCGACGAAATGGAGGCGGCCGGGCTTGCTTCGGTGGGCGCGCTTTCGCCGGGCGGCAATGCCGACCTCAAGGGCCAGCCCTGCCGCAATTGCGGGGAACTGGTCGAGCAACGTCATTGTCCGCGCTGCGGCCAGCTTGCCGCCAGCTTCCACCGTCCCTTCTACGCCCTCGTTGCCGAATCGGTCTCCGACAGCCTCGTGCTGGACGGGCGTATCGCGCGCACGCTGCCCCTGCTCATGTTCCGGCCCGGTCGCCTCAGCCGGGACTATAGCGAAGGCAAACGCGCCCGCTATGTGCCCCCCTTCCGCCTCTTCCTTCTGTCCAGTCTGCTCTTCTATTTTGTGCTTTTCGCCTTTGTTGGATCGTCGGGACTCCTTGATAATGCAGAGTTTCAGACGTCTGGCGGCCGGGGGCTAAGCCCGGCGGAACGCACAGCCCTGATCGAGTATTTTGCGGGCGACGAGACGGTGGAGGACGAAGATCTCCAGGAATTGCTCGGCAGTGTCCGCGCGCGCGAGAACTCGGGTGCCGGTGTGTCGGAGGTCGGGCAGCCGGTGCGGGATGAGCCCACTGCGGGCATTGCTGAGAACGGCGAGGTCGCTGTCCAGTCCGGTCTTGGAAAGCAGGCCGACGAAGCCATCGGCCGGGTCATCGACAACCCCCGTCTCTTTTTCATGGCGCTTCAGTCCTGGGCGCCCCGGTTGAGCCTTCTGCTGGTGCCGATGACGGTTCTCGCCCTTTCCCTCATCTATGCCTGGCGCCGGCGTATCTATATCTATGATCACGCGATCCACGCGCTGCATCTTCACAGCTGGATGTATCTGACGACGACGCTCGTCATCGTGCTTTCGATATGGGCTGGCAGCTGGCTCGCCAGCCTGTATATGCTGATCATTCCTGTCTATGTGCTGTTCAGCCTGCGCGGTGCCTATGGATCAGGCTATCTCAGCAGCTTCCTGCGCATGCTGCTGCTCGTCCTTTTCTGGGCGATCTGTCTTGTGGCGCTGATGACGATCATCCTGCTCGTCTCCATACTTTCGGTCTGAACAGGCCAAAGAAAAGCGGCGCAGCCTACTAGCAGGTCTTTACGACATTTAAGCAACACTGCTTGGCCAAAATTGTGACGGGTCGGTCACTTTTGATTGACCTGACGAAAACTCTTTCGCTAGCAGTTGTCGCAGTACCGTTCTCAGAGGGGGCGGTCGCCAATTGCCACAGGCATATGAGAGTTAATCTGGAGGTTCAACTGTGAACGGAACTACACTCAAGAAACACCTGCTGACATCTGCGGTTTTCGCCGGTGCGGCCATGACGGTGTTCGCCGCACCTGCGTTCGCGCAGGATGACGTCGAGCGCGTCGAAGCTGCGCCAGCTGATGCTGAAGCGCGTCAGGAAACTGTCGTCGTTACCGGCTCGCTCATCCCGCAGTCCGGCAACCTTGTCGCAACCAGCCCGGTTTCTGAGATCGGCTCGGAAGAGTTCGATATCCGCGGCGCCGTCCGCGCTGAAGACATCGTCAACACGCTTCCGCAGGCTTTCGGCGCTCAGGGCTCGAACCTCGCCAACGGCGCAACCGGTACCGCTTCGGTCAACCTTCGCGGTCTTGGTTCCGAGCGTACGCTGGTCCTGCTCAACGGCCGCCGTCTGCCTTACGGCTCGCTGAACACGCCGGCTGCTGACATCAACTTCATTCCGTCGCAGCTCGTTGAGCGCGTTGACATCCTGACCGGCGGTGCTTCGGCAACCTACGGTTCGGACGCTATTTCCGGCGTCGTCAACTTCGTTCTGAACGACGACTTCGAAGGCGTTCGCGTCGACGGCAACTACAGCTTCTACCAGCACGACAATGATGGTGAGCTGCAGGGTCTTCTGGAAGAATTCTCCGCACTGAACCCGGGCCAGTACCGCGTGCCGAGCGGCTCGACCGTTGATGGCGAAGCTGTCGACGTCACCGCCATGTTCGGCGGCGAGATCGCCAATGGCCGTGGCCACATCATGGGCTTTGCCGGCTACCAGAACACAAACGAAGTCCTGCAGGGCGACCGCGACTACTCGCAGTGTGCCCTCGGTACCCGTAATGGCGGTTCTGAGTTCACCTGCTCGGGTTCGTCCACGAACGAATTCACCAACCTGCTGAACCTTGATGGCGACTATGTCTTCCCGAACGGGAACGGCACCGCACGCGTCAATCCGGACGGCTCGGGTGAGTTCATCGACCGGAACAACGTAACCGACACGTTCAACTTCAACCCGTTCAACCACTTCCAGCGTCCGAACGAGCGCTATAACTTCGGCGTGTTCGCTCGCTATGACATCGCGGACAACATCGAAGCTTATTCCGAGCTCATGTTCATGGACAACCGCACCAACTCGCAGATCGCTCCTTCGGGCGTCTTCGGTCTGGGCGTGAATGGCGATGCCGGTGGCATCAACTGTGACAACCCGTTCCTGTCGGCTCAGCAGGTCGACTTCCTCTGCGGCGCGATCGCAGACGGCGCGGTTGATACCGACGAAGATGGCAACCCGGTTTTCGACGGCGAGCCTGACCGTGAGGCCCTGGCTGCTGATGCCATCGTGCCGAACGTTCTCTCGCTGCGCCGCGCTGTCGAAGCCGGCCCGCGGAACAATGACATCCGTCACACCACGTGGCGCGGTGTGCTTGGCGTCCGTGGCGATCTCGAGGGCACCTCGGTTGGCTACGACGTGTCGGCAAGCTTCGCCAACGTCCATCGTTCGGAAGTCTACAATAACGACCTGTCGATCAGCCGTATCCAGAAGGCACTCTATGCCGTCACCGATCCGGACACCGGCGAAACGGTCTGTAACGTCAATGTCGACGACGATCCGACCAATGACGATCCGTCATGTATCCCGCTGGACATCTATTCCGGCCAGCCGGTTACCAATGGTGCTTTCGATTACGTGACCATCCCGCTGCTGCGTGACGGTGAAACCACCCAGACCGTCATCAACGGCCGTCTGTTCGGTTCCTTCGGCGACTGGGGTCTCCAGAGCCCGATGGCTACCGACGCACCAGGCTGGGCCTTCGGTGCTGAGTACCGCCGCGACACCATCGACTCCAATCCGGACGTTCCGTTCCTGACGGGCGACGGTGCTGGTCAAGGTGGTCCGACCACGGGCATCAGCGGTTCGCAAAACGTTGTCGACCTCTTCGGCGAGATCAACGTCCCGCTCATCCAGGGTCGTCCGGGCATCGAGACCCTCGGTTTCGACGCTGCGTATCGTAAGTCCTACTACGACGAAGTTGACTCCGACTCCTACAAGATCGGTATCGACTACGCGCCGTCCACGGACATCCGCTTCCGCGGGTCCTACCAGCGTGCCGTTCGTGCCGCGAACGTCTTCGAGCGTTTCGCAGCGCAGAGCATCGGCCTGTTCGATCTCACGGCAGGTGACAACGGTCTGTTCGATCCTTGTGCCGGCTCCAATCCTGAGTACACGGCAACCCAGTGTGCCAACACCGGCGTGACCGCTGCTCAGTACGGCAACATCATCGATAACCCGGCTGGTCAGTTCAACACGCTGACCGGTGGTAACCCGTCGCTTGAGCCGGAATCCTCTGACACCTTCACCTACGGTTTCGTTGCGACCCCGCGTTTCATCGACAACCTGACGGTGTCTGTCGACTACTTCGACATCACGGTTGAGGACTACATCAACACGGTGCCGCAGGAACTCGCACTCGACCAGTGTGCCCTGTCCGGTGACGAGTTCTTCTGCTCGCTCGTCAACCGCGGTAACGGTGGTACGCTCTGGGCCAACCAGACCGGTTACATCACCGCGACCAACATCAACACCGGTGAAATCTCCACCAGCGGTATCGATCTTCTGGCCAACTACGTCTACGACGCTGGTACGGTCGGTATGTTCAACTTCGACTTTGTCGGCACCTGGCTTGAAAGCCTGGAAGTGCAACCGCTTCCGGACGTTGAAGTCGGCGGCAAGTTCGACTGTGCCGGTCTCTACGGCGGCCGTTGCCAGTCCAACTTCGGTTCGGGTGCAAACCCGGAATGGCGCCACAAGGCCAGCGTGACCTGGGGCCTCGACGCCTACTCGCTGACCGGTACCTGGCGCTATTACGACGAAGTCACGCTTGATGGCACCGACGGTTCGGGCATCAACGGGACGCTCGACAGCCAGAGCTACTTCGACCTTGCCGGCCGCTATCAGCTGCTCGACAACATGTCGGTCCGCGCTGGCGTCAACAACGTCACGGACGAAGATCCGCCGCTGTCGTCGGTCGTCGGTACCGCACCGGGTAACGGTAACACCTACCCGCAAGTGTACGACGCGATGGGTCGTTACGTCTTCTTCGGCGCCACGGTGGACTTCTAGGTCCTTCGGAAACTCCGAAAACGAAATCAGGGAAGGGCGGCTCTCGGGCCGCCCTTTTCTTTTGCCCTTCGTCTTTGCCGCCGAAGGTCAATTGCCCGGACGGGGCCGGGCGCGCTAAGAGCGGGCCATGGCCAGAAACACGCCCATCCCGAATATCTCCGATGAAGACCGCGCCTATGTGCACAGCCTGCTCATTCATGAGGATGCTGATGTCCTCGCTTTCAACAAGCCGCCGGGCCTCGCCGTCCAGATTGCCGGCGGGCGCGGCAAGTCGCTCGATTTCCTTCTCTGGGCCTTTGCAAAATCCAATGGCAAACGCCCGCGCCTCGTTCACCGCATCGATTCCGGCACGTCCGGCGTCCTTGTCGTTGCGCGCACCAAGCCTGCCGCAGCCCATCTCTCGGCGCAGTTTTCAGGCCGCCATGCCCGCAAGACCTACCTCGCTCTCGTGTCCGGCCAGCTGCCCACCACTGATGAAGGCGCCTGTACCGAAGCCCTTCTGAAAGTGCCTTCAGACTGCGGCGGGCGCGAAAAGATGATCCCGGCAAGCCCCGGCCAGAAGGGCGCGCTTAGCGCAGAGACGCAGTGGCGTATCCTCTCGCGCGGCGAAGGCGCGGCCCTGGTCGAGGCGCGACCAGTTACCGGCCGCATGCACCAGATCCGCGCCCATATGGCCGCCCTCGGCTGTCCGATCCTGGGCGACAGGATCTACGGTTCCGGAAAGCTCTCGGCAGACCGGCTGATGCTGCATGCCGCCCGGCTCGATATCACCCATCCTGATGGCAGCGCCCTGAGCCTGGAAGCGCGGCCCCCGGCGGACTTCGTCCACAAAGCAGAAGAGGCCGCCCTGTCCATCTGAACCGGGCGGCCTCTCATTCGACCCGCGAATTTTCGGGGCCCAGGTCTATTCGCTTGCGGCTGCGGGCGTCAGCCTCAGAAGACGTCCGCCTTCCTTGTCCTCGATAACATAGATGGCGCCGTCCGGGCCTTGCTCGACCTCGCGGATACGCTTGTCCCACTCATAGCGCTCGGCCTCATTGGCGGTGGTTTCCATCGTGCTCGACTCGCCGCCTGAGCCCTGATTATCGAGCGGCGTCTGGACAAATTCCACCCGGATCAGCGCGCGCGAAGAGAGCCCGCCGATAAAGGCATCGCCCTGCCAGTCGCCGAAGGTGTCGCCATCATAGATGATAAGGCCGGCGGGGCTGATGACCGGCGTCCAGGAAATGGCCGGGTTCTCATAGATCGGGAAATCCTCATGATTTCCGAAGAACTGCTTGCCATTATAGTGCTCGCCATTCGACACGATGGGATAGCCATAATTCTCGCCGCGAACGATGCGGTTGAGTTCGTCGCCGCCTTTCGGTCCCATCTCATGCACCCAGAGCTGACCGTCGCCGTCAAAGGCCACGCCCAGCATATTGCGATGGCCTAGCGACCAGATCGTGTCCGCAATCCCGCCATTGCCATAGAAGGGATTGTCTTCCACCGGCTCGCCATCAGTGGTCACACGGATCACCTTGCCGAGATTGATGTCCATATTCTGCGCCGGGCTGAAATGCTGGCGCTCGCCCGATGTGATGATGAGATTGCCATCCGGCGCGACAGCCAGCCGGTGGCTGTAATGCCCATTACCTTTGAGCTTTTGCGACTGCTCCCAGATGCGGGTCACGTCGCTCAGGCTGCCGCCGTCTTCGGTCAGCTCCAGCGTCGCTTTGACGACGACCGCGCCGCTCAGCGTGTCATCGGCCTCGTCGCGCTCGACATAGGACAGGAAGACGGTGTTGTTATTGGCAAAGTCCGGGTGGATGATGATGTCGCCCAGACCGCCCTGATTGCGCATTTCCGTTTCCGGCACATTGGCGATCTCTGCGATCTTCGAGCCATCCTCGTCCAGCAGCCAGAGGCTGCCCGTCAGCTCGCTGACCAGCGCGCGCCCATCCGGCAGGAAGGTCATCGCCCAGCCATGGTCAAAGCTTTCAAGAACTTCCGCCGTGAGTTCGGTGCCGTTGGTGCCGGTCACGCTCATCGTCTCAGCCGGCGAGGAGTGTACGGGAAATGCGGGTGGGCATGGTGAAACCTTTCAGGCTGCAGGATGTCTGCAGCAAGAGGTAGAACACTTGGCCGCCCTGCCCAGCCCGATCAGATCCTATCCATACCAGTCCAGCGCCCCATGATCGGAGATCAGGTCCACGGCCCCGTTCAGCATCCGGAAGAACATGTCGTCACCGCGCGGCGTCTGCGTGACCAGCATGGCGGCGAAATAGGCGGTGAAGAAATGCTGGTAAGCCCCGGCCACATAATGGCGCAGGAAGTCCTCCCGGCCATAATTGGAGACGCCCAGCCGGTCGAGCTCTGAGAGATAGAGATCGACAAGCGCGCTCTCATTGGCCTGGCGTGTGGCCGGGTCGATGGCGCCAGCGATGAAATAGCCGACATCGGCGCCGCCCGGCCCATAGCCGAAACTCTGCCAGTCCACCACGGTGACCGGCTTGTCTTTGTTGGAAAGGTCGAACAGCATGTTGTCCGGTCGGAAGTCCGAATGGATCAGGCATCTCTGGCCTTCCCGGCTTTCATCGAACTTGTCCATATTGCGCGACATGCCATCGCCGACCCGGATGGCTTCGGGTGTCACGCGGTCGCCATAGCGCGCCTTGAACCCGTCCCAGAGACCAGCGACCATGTCCGGATCGAGAACGTCGGGCGCGTTCGTCGTGCCCATCACCCAGTCATATTCGTCCAGCCTGTCGTCTTCCCAATAGGCTGAGTGGAGCTTGGCGGCCTCTTTTAGCACCAGCTTGGCCTCGTCCAGCGTGACCCCGGCCAGCTGGTCGCCCTGTTCGGCCGGCGCCATGTCGCCCATCATCAGGACGAAATCATGGGTGTCCTCATTCACGTCCGTGAAATAGCAGCGGGGGGTGGAAATCCGCGCATCCGGCTGCAGCAGCTGGTAGAATTTCACCTCGCGCAGGTAATTACTCAGCTTGATGCCGGTGGCGCGGCTTTCTTCGCCTTCGGCTGGAAACTTGCCGACCAGCGTCTTCGGCGCGTCCGGCGCGGCGCTTTCATAATCGAGCTTGAAGCGCACACAGTCGCCGATCTGCCCGGTGCCGACCTTGCCAGCCTCGAACGACCTCACCTTGGCGTCCACGCCGCCATCGCGCAGCGCCGCGGTCAGCCAGTCGGCATCGATCTCTTTCCAGTCGCGGATATCAGGCATTCGCGGCGTCTCCGCTCAGGGGGTGAACATAGACCTCGTTGTGCTTGATGAGGCTGTTCTCGAGAAGAACGAGGTCGAAACCGCGCAGCTTGCCCTCGCTGGCGCCGTCACCGACATCGCAATACCAGCGCCCGCAGAAGCCGCCCTCAATGGCCCAGACCGTTTCCGGCAGATAGATCATGGGCGGGGTCGATCCGAACAGTGTTTCAAGATAGCCGCGCAGCGCCTCGCGGCCCTCCACGCCGTTGGGCACCTGCGGGTCCTTGTACACCGTATCGGCCGAATAGAAGCCGACCAGCCGCTCGACATCCTTGTCTGTCCAGGCTTGCAGCCAGTCTGCGTTGAAGCGTTCGATATCCATGGGGCTCATCCGTTGAGAACCCTTTCCTTGTGGGCGTCAGTGAAAATCTCGTCGGGCACGCTTTCCGGCCCGCCCATGATGGCAAAGCCGTGCATGCCGAGCGTCTGGTCGGACGCGCTGCGCTCATGATAGCGCTTGCGCCGTTCGCGGGCCGCCTCGCCAAATTCCATGTCGAGCGTTGCCTGAAGGTGGCCGGCAAAGCGAAGCCGCCGCATCCGTTCGGCGCGCTCTTGTGCGTAAGATGAAAAGTCCGGCGCCGCGCCCGGCGGGGTCGCTTTCAATATGTCGGAAACGATCCGCACATCGCGATACGTGATGGAGAGGCCAAGCCCGTTGATCGGGTCGTTCCAGCCGGCCGCATCCCCGATCAGCACACATCCGGCTGCGAAAGGCTCATCGGTCCAGCTGTCATTGTTGAAATAGGAGAGGAGCGGTCCGGCCGGTGTGCCATCGGCAATGGCTTCATTGCCGGGGGCGCAATTCATGCGGAAGCTCTCCAGGAATTTGCGCGGCCCGTCCTCGCCCGCGAACCGGCCTTTCTCTTCCAGCGCATAGCCGCCATAGACCCGCACCTTGTCGCCGCCCTGCGGAAAGGCGAGAAAGCCGAACTGGCCCTCGGTGCCGATGGCCTGACGGGACGCATCCCATCCTTCGACGCCTTCGACCAGCAGGCCCGCAAACCAGTGATGCGGCTTGTCCTGATGCAGCTTGATGCCCGCTTCCTTGCGCACCGGGGACATGCGGCCCTCTGCGCCAACCACCAGCGGCGCCTCAGCCGTATGCGTCTCGCCCTCATGCTCATAGGTCACAGAAGGGGACGCCCCCAGCTGGATGTCGGTGACATTCACACCGCGCAGCGTCCTTGCACCGGCGCGGCCCGCTTCATCGAACAGGGTCTGGCAATGATGCGGATGGCCGATGGTGAGCGGACCTGGAACGGTTTCGGCGAAAATGCCGAGGGGCAGGGCGGTGGTCTCTGCCTCTGCCGGATCGCGGCTCTCATCATAGGTGACGTGGCTGGTGATATGATGCCCGCCCGCCTCGACCAGCAAGTCATAGAGACCAAGGCGCTGGACTTCGGCGACGCCCCAGGGCGCAATCCATTCGCCGCGCACGCGGTCTTCATATTCTGTCGATTTTTCAAGCAGCAGGACTGACTGTCCGGCCTTTGCCATGGTCGCGGCCAGCGCAGAACCACCGATGCCGCCACCCACAATGATCAGATCATAGCTCATCTTTTCCTCCCGGATGTCTCTTGTCGGACATTCACGTTGGGCAAAGCGTATCGGGAGGAATGGTCTTGGCAAGACGCGACGCCGCGTCAGGACTGTCTCAAAGCTCAGAAAAATGCTGAGGCTAGAAGCTCGCTCATACGTCCTTTAGTAGCCAAAAAAGCAGGATCGGCAGAGCGAGAGCGCCACCCACAACAGCAAGCTTGTTTGACATTGGAAATCTCTCTTCCGTACGGTCTACGGCGCTATTGAACGGTGGCTGCCCAAAAGCCTTTCCACAACTGGGGCAGGTATTCCAGCTGGGGTTTAGCGCTGTGTTGCAATCTGGACATTTCATCGGGCTGCTCCTCCAAGGCGGATCAACTGAAGATTGATGGACGGCAGCATATCATCGACTTTCTTCCTGTCAGCTGTAAAAGCCCTCTCAATGAACGGATTTCTCTATGTCGCTCTAGGCGGCGCGCTTGGCGCCAGCCTCCGCCACGGGGCGGGGCTTGCGGCTGTGCGCCTTGGGCTTTCGGGCTGGCCATGGGCGACCTTCTTCGTCAACCTGCTCGGCAGCCTTCTCATGGGGCTGCTGATCGGGTTTCTCGCCTTCCGGGGCGAGAGTCTTGGCGGCGGGCAGGGCACGCGTCTCTTCCTCGCCACCGGCCTTCTCGGCGGGTTTACCACCTTCTCGGCTTTTTCGCTGGAAGTGGCACAATATATCCAGAAGGACGACTGGACGCGCGCCATTGCCTATGCCGGTCTTTCCGTTGTAGCGGGCCTCGCTCTCGTTCTCCTCGGCCTCTTCGTGATGAGAAAGGTGCTCGCATGAGCCAGCAAGTCATCAATGAAACTGTCAGCCCCAAGGAAGAGGGCACGCGCCTCGACCGCTGGGTGAAACGCCGCCTCTCGGTGACGCAGGGCCAGCTGGAAAAGCTGCTGCGCTCGGGACAGATCCGCGTCGATGGCAGCCGCGCCAAGGCGAAGGACCGTCTTGAGGCGGGCATGGTCGTGCGCCTGCCCCCCGTCCATCAGCCCACCGAGTCTGAGAAAAAGGCCATGAAGGCGAATACCGCCTCTGCCAAGGATGAGCAGTTCATGCGCGAAATGGTCATCTATCAGGATGATGACCTCTTCGCCCTGAACAAGCCCGCCGGGATTGCCGTGCAGGGCGGCACCAAGCAGGGCGACCGTCACATTGATGGCATGCTCGACATCCTCTCGGATGGCGAATACCGCCCGAAGCTGGTCCATCGGCTGGACAAGGAAACATCCGGTCTACTCCTCATCGCGCGTCACCCGGCTGCCGCCGCCTGGCTGGGCGATCTCTTCCGCTCGCGCGACATGGAGAAGGTCTACTGGGCTGTTACCGTTGGCGCGCCGAAACCGCCTGCCGGTCAGGTCCGCTGCTGGATGACAAAGGGGCAGGGGCCGGAAGGGCGCGAACGCATGGTCCAGTGCGCCCAGAATGATGAAGGCGCCCGCCACGCCATCACCGACTATGTTACCGTCTCTCAGGCAGGCCAGAAAGCGGCATGGGTGGCCCTGCGCCCCCAGACCGGCCGCATGCATCAGCTGCGCTTCCACATGCATGAGCTTGGCACGTCCATTCTCGGCGATGACAAATACCTCACGCGCCGCGAGGTCCCGCAAGGTGTCGCCAATGGCCTTCACCTGCATGCCCGCGCGCTCCTCATCCCGCGCAAGAACAAGAAGCCGCTCCTGCTTCAGGCCCCGCTCTCGGGCCACATGAAGCAGACCTTCAAGACGCTCGGCTTCCTTGAGGCCGAAGCGGGGAAGGATCCGCTGGAGCTATTTCTTTAGGGGCTTGCTTGCGAGAACTAGGGTCTGATCTATTCCGTCAGCTTAATCTAGCTGCATGGCCAGAGGGCAAACGCCCGCCTCGGTTTGGCCGGGGGGGAGTGTCAATAGCCACCATCGAAAGTGCAGAGCGCGATCTCGGCTTCTCCATTCCGCCGGATTTCAGATATTTCCTTCTAAATTTGGACGATCCAGACAGTGTGTTTTTCCCGTGGTCTGACTTTTCGATTCAACTCTATCGACAGAAGATAAATCGGGTTTGGGAAGGAATCGCGTTCGATATCGATGACGGTTTCTGGATGCGAAGATGGGGAAATAGGCCTGCGTCCTCGGCTGATGCGATCACCATCGCCAAAGCCGATTTTGCTCTCTGGCCGCCGCTTCTTCCCATTTTTGGCCACAGATTCTTGCCTGCAGCGCCGTGCCAGCCCAACAATCCTGTTCTGTCCATCATGCAGACCGACATTATATTTTACGGTGTGAATCTAGCGGAATATTTGATCGACGAATTCGTGAATCCGGAACCGGCATTTGGGGTGTGTTGGCCTGGCCGGCATATCGATGTCTGGACCGACTTGGTTATGGGCGAAGGCCTGGAGGAGTGACTGAATGACCACCCTCAAACTCGCCATCTGGGACATCGATGGCACCATCGTCGACAGCCGCGAAGTCATCCAGACGGCCATGTGCCGGGCCTTTGGCACATGCGGCCTGCCAGAGCCGGAATATGAAGCGACCCGCAAGATTGTTGGCCTCGGCCTGGAAGAGGCCTGCCGCATGCTCGCGCCCGATTATCATGACATTCCCGGCCTCACACAGGCCTATCGGGAAGCCTTTGTCCTAAGGCGCACTGAGGAGGGCTTTACCGAGCCGCTCTATGACGGCGCCGAAGAGACACTGAAGCGCCTTGCCGAGGAAGGCTGGCTCATCGCCATGGCGACCGGCAAGTCCCACCGCGGTATCCGCGCCATCTTCGAAATGCATCCGCTGGAGCCGTATTTCGACACGATCTGGTGCGCCGATGACGGCCCCGGCAAGCCGCATCCCTTCATGGTCGAGCAGGCGATGAATGCGCTCGGCTGTGAGCCGCACCAGTCGCTGATTATCGGCGATGCGATCCACGACATCGCCATGGGGCGCAATGCCGGCATCCACACAATGGGCGTCAGCTGGGGCTTCGGCCGGGCCGATGAGCTGGAGGCGGCCGGCGCGCATGAAGTGCTGCATGACTACAGCTCACTGAACCTCGCCCTCGATAGGTTTGCCCAAGCCCTTGCTGATCGAAGCTCAGTGGCCACGACTTGATCGAAACCGATTGGGCCGAGCCGGCGATTTGGCGAGCCCCATGACGCTCCAGCAAAAAAAATGAACTCTTTTAGGAACAGGATCGGGGGAATGACGTTGCTGTCCTGAGTATTCAAGCAACAAGGGGAATCTCATGAAAAAGTCTATTGTCGCGCTTCTCGTCGGTATGGGTGCAATTGGTGGTGTTGCAGCATGCGACAGCAATGACGGCCCGGCCGAAGAAGCAGGCGAAGAGCTCGACGAAGCTGGCGACGAAATGGAAGAAGCCGGCGACGAGATCGAGGAAGAAGTCGAGTAAGACTTTTCATTCAGTTGAACGGGAAAGCCGGCCTGGAAACCAGGTCGGCTTTTTCTATTTAGTGCACTGATAAACATGACAAAAAATGCAGAGAGCGTGGATCGATCCTGAGGGCGTTGCGTTGAGCTTCTAACCGGAACGCAGACAGAACGCGAAAGGACGCAAAGCTGTGAAACTCAACATCGACCATATCCTGACGGGACTTGCAGTTGCCGCAATCGGTGGCGGTGCACTGGCTTTGTCGGCCCACTCCAGCGTATCCAGCGCGACCATCGCCTCGCAGTTCACCCCGAACGATCAGGCCGTATTCGACCGCAATTTCCAGATCGCGGACCGGTCCTGCGAAGTCGGCTATGCCGCGCAGGAGCTGTGTTTCGAACGCACCGCGCTTGAAGACCGTATCGCTGTCGGTGAGCCCTTCCCGGAAACCATGTATCCGCTGGCGCTCGAATGGCGCGCAAAGCTCGCGCTCGACCGCAAGGCGGACAATCTGAAGACTGTGCGGATCGGCCAGACGCTCATCCTGATGGACCGTGAAGACCGCATGGTTGTCGACAAGATGGACCTCTCGCCCCAGCGCCATGCTGAGTCGGCGCTCGCCGCCGAAGGCTAGGTGCACCCGCCACTTTGCCCCATCGCGCGGGCATGGCATGAGGTCGCCTCATGACAGAGCGCAAGCCCCAGACCCCCAATCTGCCCCGCCGCTTCTACAAGGAGGCGGCGGTTTCGCGTGAGGGCGACACCTTTGCCATCCTTCTCGACGGCAAGCCTGTGCGCACCCCGCAGAAGAACCACCTCGCCACCACGCACGAAACGCTCGCCAATTTGATCGCCGCCGAATGGGACGCGCAGGGTGAGCTGATCGACCCCACCACCATGCCGCTCACCCGCCTGCTCAACGTCTCGATAGACGGCACACCCGGCGCGCGCGACGCGATGGCGGACGAGGTGGCGAAATACACAGAGACCGATCTTGTCTGCCACCTTGCCGAGGGGCCGAGTGAGCTGCGCGCCCGCCAGGAAGCTGGCTGGGGGCACTGGCGCCAATGGGCCGGCAAGTCGTTCGACATCGTCCTGGTCCCCGTCGAAGGCATCATTGCCTCGCCGCAGCCCGACGCCTCGCTCAAGGCCGCGCGCGCCCATGCCGCCAGCCTCGATGACCTCCGCCTCACCGCACTCACTTGGGCGATGGCGCTCTATGGCTCCGCCGTCCTCGCGCTGGCGGTAGAGCAGGGGGAGCTGGATGCGCTCGACGCATTTGATCTCTCCCGGATCGATGAGACCTGGCAGATCGAGCAGTGGGGCGAGGATGACGAAGCGATGGACATCGTCGCCCGCCGCCGCGCTGATGCCGACGCCATCGGGAAACTGTTTGCCGCCATTGCGCGTTAGGCTGGTCTGGCCGCAGCGCCCGGCAAGGGGCCGGAAAACCAGATGTCTGCGCGCCAGCCAATGGGAGGCGCTTGCCATGACATACCGACTTCACCTTGCCTGCAGCGCGGCTGCCACGGCGCTTTTCCTGACCGCCTGCGACCCGGTCACACCCGCCGATCCCGCACCGCTGACCCCGCCCGAAGAGACCGGCGCCCCCGCAGGCCCGGGCCTGCCAGCTACCGACCCATCATCCGGCACACAGGCCCAGCCTGCCGGAGCCGATGCAGAAGACCAGACCTCCTGCACCACAATTAGTGCGGACGGCCTCTGCGGCGTCAGATTCGGCATGAGCGCGGAAGAGGCGAAAGCGGCCCATGAGAGCGGCCTCCATGAAATGGGCGACAGCGCGGCGGGCGAGGAGCAGGCCTGCTACTATCTCGGGCCCCAGCGCGGAAACTATGATGTCGGCTATATGGTGGTCGATGGCAGCGTCCAGCGTGTCGATATCCGCGCGCCCGGTGTCGCCACCGCCCAGGGGCTGGAGGTCGGCATGCCCGCCACGGCCGCTGAGGGCCTCTATCAAGAGATCGAGCGCCAGCCGAACAAGTACACGGACCGCGACAATCTCATCATCCAGCTTCAGGGCGACGCAAAGCTCATCATGGAGACCGATGAAGCCGGGAATATCTCCACCTACCGCGTCGGCCTGCCGCCAGCGGTCGATTATGTGGAAGGCTGTTCCTGACGCGCCCACAAGGCTGAACAAAAGCTCAGGCGCCGCACCAGACCACATGGCGCCTGAAATTTATTCTGCGCTAAGCGTCTGAATAGAAACAACAAAACAGGGTGAACGAAACCCGAATGCGCCGGTCAGCCTGGGTTCCGGAGCCCCATGTTTTCCTGCACCCATGATGAAACGCATCATGAAGACCCGGGTGGCAGCGCTGGCTTTTGCGGCTCTCCCACTCACCGCAGCTCCGGCCCTCGCAGACGAGGCGCCGCACCGCACCCAGACCGCCTTTTCCGGCGCCATCCTCAGCGTCGGTGACGCCTCCTTCTATATCTCTGTCGGCAATGATCGCTGGCGGGGCCGCGACGGGCGCTATTACAACAATGACCGCTATGGTCAGCGCCCCTGGGAAGTCCGCCAGATGCGCCGCCAGGCCGTCCGCATGTGTTCGGCCGCCATCCAGCGTGAGGGCTACCGCGCGGGCTTCCGCGATGTCGATATCGACAATGATCTGCGCGTGAACCAGATCGGCCCGCGCGGCTTCCGCGTCCTGTTCGATGATGTGGAGTTCGAAGGCCGCCGGCGCGAATTCTACCGCGATGTGAACTGCACGGTCCGTCAGGGCAGCGTGGTGCGGATCACCGGCCTGCCAGAGCGCGGCCGCCGGGGGCACGGCCATCATGACGACCGCTGGGACAGGGGACGCGGCGATCACCATGACCGCTGGGACCGTGGCCACAATGGCTATCGCAGCTACTCGTCCACGACCACAAGGACGCCGGTCACCCGCACCGTCACCACGACGCGCACGGTCAGCTCCAGTGATCAGGGCAGGGGCCGCACCGGCCCGGGCGGCCAGCGCCGCTATGGCAAGGACGGAAATCTGCGCGGCGGGCGCGCCGGCAACTAGGCGGCAGATACCCCCTCCAGAATGACAACTGAAGAAAGGCTGGCAGGTTGCCCATGGGGCAGCCTGCCCTTTTTCTTGCGTCGCCCGTCCCATTCAGTAACAAGGACAGCCAGATTTGAAGGACTCACCGATTAAGAGGCTGCCGGTATGAAAGATGTGATCGAAGCGCTTGAGGCAAAACGTGAGGAAGCCCGCCTGGGCGGCGGCGAAGGCCGCATCGCCAAACAGCACGAAAAGGGCAAGCTCACCGCGCGCGAACGCATCACCCTCCTGCTCGATGAGGGCAGCTTTGAGGAAACCGATATGTTCGTGGAGCACCGCTCCCACGATTTCGGCATGGAAGAGCAGCGTATTCCCGGCGACGGCGTCGTCACCGGCTATGGCACGGTCAATGGCCGCCTCGTCTATGTCTTCTCAAAGGACTTCACCGTCTTCGGCGGCTCGCTGTCGCTGGCCCAGTCGGAAAAGATCGTGAAGATCCAGAAGGCCGCGGCCCGCAATGGCGCGCCCGTCGTCGGCATCTTCGATGCGGGCGGTGCGCGCATCCAGGAAGGCGTCGACAGCCTCGCGGGCTATGCCGACATCTTCATGGAAAACGTCCTCTCCTCCGGTGTCATCCCGCAGATCTCCGTCATCATGGGGCCGTGCGCGGGCGGCGACGTCTATAGCCCTGCCATGACCGACTTCATCTTCATGGTGAAGGACACCTCCTACATGTATGTGACCGGCCCGGATGTGGTGAAGACCGTCACCAATGAGGAAGTCACGCATGAGAGCCTGGGCGGCGCGTCCGTTCACGCCAAGAAGTCCGGCGTTGCCGACGGCGCCTTCGACAATGACATTGAGGCGCTGATCCAGATGCGCCGCCTCATCGACTTCCTGCCGCTGTCGAACCGCGAGGAAGCCCCGAAACGCCCAAGCTTCGATGATCCGGACCGCGTGGAAGAAAGCCTCGACACGCTCATCCCGGACAATCCGAACACGCCCTATGACATGCGTGAGCTGATCGAGAAGACCGCTGATGAAGGCGACTTCTTCGAGATCAGCCCCGATTTCGGCGCCAACATCCTCTGCGGCTTTGGCCGTATGGAAGGCTCCACCGTCGGCTTCGTCGCCAACCAGCCGATGACCCTCGCCGGCGTCCTCGACATTGACTCCAGCCGCAAGGCCGCCCGCTTCGTGCGCTTCTGCGACTGTTTCAATATCCCGATCGTCACCTTCGTGGACGTGCCGGGCTTCATGCCGGGCACCAAGCAGGAATATGGCGGCCTCATCAAACATGGCGCGAAGCTATTGTTCGCCTATGCCGAAGCCACCGTCCCGAAAGTCACCGTCATCACCCGCAAGGCCTATGGCGGCGCCTATGACGTGATGAGCTCCAAACACCTGCGCGGCGACATGAACTATGCCTGGCCAACCGCCGAAATCGCCGTGATGGGCGCCAAGGGCGCGGTGGAGATCATCTTCAGGAAAGACATTGGCGACGAGAAGAAGATCGCCGAGCACACCAAGATGTACGAAGACAACTTCGCCAACCCCTATGTCGCCGCCCGCAAAGGCTATATCGACGACATCATCATGCCGCACTCCACCCGCCGCCGCGTCTGCAAGGCGCTACGCACCCTACGCGGCAAGGAACTCGAGAACCCGTGGAAGAAGCACGATAATATTCCGCTTTAGGGGGCGGAGACTATTGGCTGGTAAAAGAACTTCTCAGCAGACATTTTTTGCCAAGTTCATGGCCATTATATCAATAGTTGGCACCATTTGCACTTTGGCCAGCATTTGCATTTGGATTTTCACTAGGAATGATTCACGCGAGCAAGACACGTTGGTGCATCAGGCTGAAATATACCTTCAGAACTATGCGCACCAAGAAGATACAATTTCCGAATATTTCCTGCATCAGTCGAGGCTCTCTGAAATTGTTGAAGTTCTCAATTCAAATGGGAGGCCAATTTCTATTAAAAATAGAGAGTACGTTGGCATAGATTGCCAAGGTCAAAATATTCGATCTTCATTGCACTTTGATGCTGAAGTAGTAAGCATAGATAATTGTGTATTTGAAGGAGGAAGCGTCCGTTTGTCCGGATCAGATATATGGTTAACGAATGTACAAGGTCGACCCGAATATTTTTCGATTAAGCTACGACCGCGTACGTCGATGGCGAGGACTGAATGGCCAGAAGTCTGGATTGTGAAATCGGAGATCGGACCAGAGAATTTTAGAATTCAATCGATTACTTCGGGAAGAATGATCCTGGAGCGGTTCAATTTGGATGCGACCTACGCCAATACGAGCATAGCGATAACAGAAGATCGGACGATTTTCGGAAATGAAATAATCGAATTTTCTCTTGCTATTAAAGGAGTGCTTGAGGTCGTGGGGCCGCAAGACTCGCACTTGCTCACTCAACTACGGTGGTGCAAGGACGAGTTCGAGCAATTCGAGTCAGCGGACGGCGAGGATTTCTACGTAGCTGCCAATAGCAGAATCGAATGCCATCCGCCGCAGTTCGATACGTTCCGCAGCGTTGCTGCTCAGCGGCGGTGATTGGCATTTCGATGCCATTATTTCCATTCCACAAACATTTTCGAAATGGGGTTTTCTGCTAGTACTCTTTCGCTTGAGAGCTGCGAACGGCAGGCCCTGCCGTTTGGCCATAGCCAGCCTCTGACGATCTGTTTCGTGCGATCAAGAGTGAAATCCTACGGATGCGAAGCGCCTTTGACCGCCTGGAACAGATCGGACGGCGCGCCCCACCTCAAAATACGCGGCTTTTCCCTCTCCCCTTGGAGAGGGTGCGAAGGGTGAAGCATCGCACTGCGATGCGCCGGAGCACGGGTGAGGGGTAGGAGACATCGTACCAAGCGCTGCCGTCGCAGTGATGCTCCATGCGATAGCGCGTCACTACGCACACGCCGCTTTGTTGAAACGTCGTGACCCCTCATCCCCGGCCCTTTTCCCCAGGGAGAAGGGAGTTGCGTTTGTCTCAACTGCCGCGCAACATCCCCGCATGTCAGACCCCCGCAGCACGGCACGCGCGCGGCGCCTTCGCCAGACGGCGAACACGCCCGAACAACATGCGTGGCAGACGCTCCGCAAGCTGCGCGCGTATGGCTTCCCGGTCAAACGCCAATACCCCATCGGCGCCTATGTCGCCGATTTCGCCATCTACCGCGCGAAGCTTATCATCGAAATTGACGGGAGCATCCACGCCCGAGAGGACATCACCCTCAGCGACCCTGTCCGCCAGCGTGAGATCGAAGCGATGGGCTGGCGGATGGTGCGCTTCAGCGCAGAAGAGGCAATGGACGCGGATCTGCTTTGGGGGCGGGTGGCGGACGCATTGGGACTTTGAGATGCGCGCTTTTCCCCTCTCCCCTGGGAGAGGGGGTAGGGGGTGAGGGGGTGGAGACGTCGTATCAAACGCTGCCGTTGCAGTGATGCTCCGTGCGAACGCGCGTCACGGCGCGCACCCCGCTTTGCTGAGACGGTGTGACCCCTCATCCCCGGCCCTTCTCCCCAGGGAGAAGGGAGAAGGGAGAAGGGAGAAGCCGCCCCACATCACCGCTTGGCAATCTCATTTTTCATGGTATGGGCAGCGCAAGATCGCACCCCACGGGAAGTTACGTCCATGGCCATCAGCCTCGACATCATTATCGATCCGCCAAGTGCCGGGCTGGTCACGCCTTTCACCGCGTAATCAGCCGACGTCTTCCTGCCTTTAAAACCTGTTTCATGAGGCATGGGGTGGCCGTCGCCGCCTGATGCGCGCTTTTGCCTTTCCCTGTCAGAAGGCAGCGCGGCCCGCCGTCCCGAGATGACGGCCTGATCGCCCGCTGATCGCATCATGAAATATCTACCCGCGACGGTTTACGTCCTCCTCGCCCTTGTCTGGGGCAGCAATTTTATCTTCGTCAAATGGGCGGCTGAGAGCATCACGCCCGCGCAGATCACCCTGTTGCGGGTGTTGTTCGGCTTTGTCCCGGTCCTGATTTTCGCGCTGGCGCGCCGGGCGCTCAGCTGGTCGCATCTTCGCCATCTCCACCATTTCGTGGTCATGGCGCTGCTTGCCACTGCGGTCTATTACTACGCCTTCGCCGCTGGCACGGCGCTTTTGCCGTCTGGCGTGGCCGGCATGCTGGGCGGGGCGATCCCGCTCTTCACCTTCCTGTGCGCCTGGATTTTCCTGAAGGAGGAAACCATCGGCGCGCGCCAGGTGGTGGGGATCCTTCTCGGCCTCGGCGGGATCATCCTCATCGCCGCGCCCTGGTCTTCGGATGGCCAGATCGCGCCGCTTGGTGTCGCCTGGATGATCGGCGGCGCGCTCAGCGTGGGAAGCTCCTTTGTCTATGCAAGGCGCTTCGTCACCCCGCTCCGCCTGCCCGCGGCGGCCCTGACGACCTATCAGATCGGCCTCGGCCTTCTCTTCCTCCTGCTCTTCACGGACAGGTCCGGCATTGAGGCGCTTCTGGGGGATAGACGGGCGAGTGTCGGTCTGGTCCTCGGGCTTGGCCTCTGCGGGACAGGGTTTGCCTATATCGCGTACTACTATCTGATCGACCGGCTTGGCGCCGTCACCGCCTCCAGCGTGACCTATCTTCCGCCCATCGTCGCCCTGTTCATCGGCGTCGTCCTGGCAGGAGAGGACATCACACCGGCGACCGGCGCGGCCGTCGTGCTGATCTTTGCCGGGGTCGCGTGCCTGCAGCGTTTCAAGCTGCCGGGGGCGGCGGTGGTCGCGCTCGCAGCCGTCAGAAGACGGGCGCCGCGATAGGGGGGCGGGGCAGCTTGCCGGATAAAATCTCAGGCAATCTGTCCCACCCCGCCAGACCACGCCCATACTCCCGGCCATGCTGACGCGCGCGTGGATCCTCGAAACCCTTGCAAAGCTGCCAGTCTGGACCTGGCCGCTTTTCCTGATCGAGGTCTGGGCGTTCGAGCGCTATTACCGCGCCTATCGCGCGGCCAATCCCATCGGCATGCTGGGGATCGGGGTCCTGGCCAACGGACGGATCGTCATCAAGCTTCGGGTTGCCGGAAAGCCAGAGGGCGAGCGCGGGAGCGTGGGCGCGGACTGGACCGGTCTCGCCCCGCGCGCCCCATGGCAACGCCTCGCCCCGGGCGCCGCTTTTGCCAGCGTTCGCGCAGACCCGGCAAAACACCGTGCATGCACCGGGGGTGCACCGCCCATGCACTGCCGCAGCACCGTCCTTGCACTGGCCACTTCTGAACCCGCAAGACCGCTCGCCCCACCCTAGGGGTGCGCATTTCTCCAGTCTCAATCTCATGAGCGTCAGCGGGAAGCCCCGTCTGGCGCCGCCCGTGCTGGAGGCGGTCATGGGGCTCGCTGGTGACGGGCAGGGCAGGGGCCGCTATGCTGCAGGACAGAGTGCCATCCCGCATAAAGGTCCAGCCCCATGCCGAAATTCCTCGCCTCCATCCTTGCCAGCCTCGTTCTCGCTGGCGCCGTCTTTACCGGCTGGACCCTGTTTTCCGCGCCGGCCCATGCCCAGACCATGACGGTCCACAAGACGCCCTGGTGCGGCTGCTGCGCGAAATGGGCCGAACACCTTGAAGAGAACGGCTTTACCGTCGTCATCGAGGAGCATGAGGACCTCACCCCCATCCGCAGCGAGCTTGGCGTGCCCGATGAGCTTCGCAGCTGCCATACCGGTGAGGTCAATGGCTATGCGGTCGAGGGCCATGTCCCGGCCAGCGATATCCGCCGCCTGCTGGCCGAGATGCCCTCTGCGCGCGGTCTCTCTGTGCCGGGTATGCCGGCCGGCTCGCCCGGTATGGAGATGGGCGGCCGGGTCGATGCCTATGACGTCGTCCTGTTCGGCGATGAGGGGTATTCCACCTGGGCAAGCCATGGCACAGCAGCCGGGGATGAAGGCCCTCACGGGTCCCACGGCCACTAGGTTTCTGGCGCGGCTCCGGCGCCTTCCTTACCGAATTGTCATCCCTCAACCCCTGCGATGGATTGGACGTCCCCGGCGGGCGAATGCTAGAACACGGGTTAATTGCAATTGAAATGACTTTTTCGGCCCGCCTCTTTTCGGGCCGGGCTTATCAAAACTGGAGTGATGATAAACGTGAATCTGAAGACCTTATTGTTCGCAGGCGCCTCCGCGCTGACACTGACAGCAATGGCGCCCGCCTTTGCGCAGGATGAATCTGCCGAGACCGATATGACCGAGGCCGATGGCGAAACCACCGCCGAAGCAGGCGACCCGCAAGTCCTGCTGGCCGAATGGACCGGCCCCTATGGCGGCGTGCCGCCCTTCGACAAGGTTGAGGTGTCCATGTTCCAGCCCGCGCTGGAGCAGGCCATGGAAAGCGCGCGCGCCGAGATCGACGCCATCACCGCGCAGGACGCAGCCGCGACCTTCGACAATACGATCCTTCCGCTTGAGCAGGGCGCCGGCGAGCTTGACCGTGCGCTTGCCGTCTATGGCATCTGGGCATCGGGCCTGAACGGGCCGGAGGTTCAGGCAGTCCAGCGCGAAGTGGCCCCGAAACTCGCCGCCTTCCAGGATGCGATCTATCAGAACGGGGCGCTCTTCGAGCGGATCGACGCGATCTATAATGGCGATGCCTATGACGACCTGACGGCTGAACAGCAGCGCCTCGTCTGGGACTATTATACCGATTTCGTCAGCGCGGGCGCCGCCCTTGATGAAGACGAGAAAGCCCGTGTGGCGGAGATCAATCAGGAGCTGGCAACGCTCTACACGACCTTCTCCAACAACCTCCTGCATGACGAGGAATCCTACGTCACCTGGCTCAGCGAGGATGATCTGGCAGGGCTTCCGGATTCTGTCGTGAACGCGGCGAAATCGGCGGCAGAGAGCCGCGACAATGAAGGCGGCGAATACGCCATTCTCAACACCCGCTCCTCCATGGACCCGTTCCTGACCTATTCCGACGACCGCGCCCTGCGCGAGAAGGTCTGGCGCACCTATTATGCGCGCGGCGACAATGGCGGCGAGTACGACAATAATGACATCATCGCCAAGATCATGCCGCTGCGGGCCGAGCGCTCGAAGATCCTCGGCTATGAAAGCTTCGCTGACCGCTCGATCGAAAAGGCTGTGGCGGGCAATCCGCAGGCGGCGATGGACCTGATGATGAAGGTCTGGCCGGCGGCTATCGCCAAGGTCGATGAGGAAGTCGCCGCAATGCAGGCGGTGGCCGATGAGGAAGGGGCCGATATCACCATCGAGCCCTGGGACTATCGCTACTATGCCGAAAAGGTCCGTCAGGCCGAGTACGACTTCGACTCCGAGGAAGTGAAGCAGTACCTCCAGCTCGAGAATTTGCGTGAAGGCATGTTCTGGATGGCTGGCGAGCTTTACGGGATGGAATTCGAGCAGGTCACCGACGTGCCCGTCTTCCACGAAGATGTCCGTGTCTGGGACGTGACCCGCGACGGCGAGCATCTTGGCCTCTGGTATTTCGACCCGTATGCCCGTACCGGCAAGCGGTCCGGCGCCTGGATGAATGCCTATCGCACGCAGGACAATCTCGACGGCTTCACCACGCCGATCGTGTCCAACAACTCCAACTTCGTGAAGGGCGCCGAGGGCGAGCCTGTCCTGATTTCCTGGGACGATGCCTCAACGCTGTTCCACGAATTCGGTCACGCCCTGCACGGCCTCAGCTCGAACGTCACCTATCCGACACTCGCCGGTACGGCTGTGCCGCGCGACTATGTGGAGTTCCCGAGCCAGGTTCACGAGAACTGGCTGCCAACGCGTGAAGTGCTGGAGAACTATGCGCTTCATGTCGACACCGGCGAGCCCATCCCGCAGGAGCTGGTCGACAAGATCGAACGCGCCGCCAATGCGCGGCAGGGCTTCGATACGACCGAGTATCTCGCCAGTGCCCTCGTCGACATGAAGCTTCACATGATGACGGACTTCGAGGATTTCGATCCGGACGCGTTTGAGCGCGAGACGCTGGAAGAGCTTGGCATGCCGGAAGAGCTTCCGATGCGCCATCGCATGCCGCAATTTGCGCATATCTTCTCCGGTGAGGGCTATGCGGCCGGCTATTATGCCTATCTCTGGGCCGACACGTTCAGTGCCGATGCGTGGGAAGCCTTTGAAGAAGCAGGCGGGCCCTATGACCGCGAAACGGCCGATGCCTTCGGCAAGTGGATCCTCTCGGTCGGCAACACGATCCCGCCGTCTGAAGCCTATGAGAAGTTCCGTGGCCGTCAGCCCGATACCAATGCGCTGATGCGTGATCGCGGCTTTGGCGTTGCGGGCGAAGCCTCGGGCGGTGTCGGTGACGACACCAATGCCCCGATCGAGTAAACCCGAAACAGGTTTCTCCCAATCAAAAGCCCCGGCGAAATCTCGCCGGGGCTTTTTTTGTCCGCCTGTCTTCAGGACGGAGTAGTCTTAGCTCGAAATCTCAGTGATGAGGGCTTCGATGTCGCCATTGTTGCGGTCCAGAATGGCCTGGAACTGAGCACGTTGCTCAATGGCGAACCAGATGTCCTGTGCCTGGATGTCGACGATGTGCCAGCTGCCATTGGCAACCACGCGCCAGCTCATCTCCTGCGGCTGGGAATTGTCGGAGGTTCTAACCTGGCTGACCACGATGGCATCGTTTTCACCGCGCGGAATGACATCCGTCACGCGGAAATCTGCGCCCGAAAGTCCGGACAGGTGTTCTTTCATCTGGTTGCGGGCAAAGGTCTGGAAGGCTTCTGTGTAGCGGGCCTGCTGGTCGGCGCTGAGGTCCGGCCACTTGTTGCCAAGCGTGAATTTCGCCACAGCGTCGAGGTCCACATTGGTCAGGATGCGGTCTGCTTCCTCATCGGAAATGACCTGGTCGTTCAGCGCCTCAATGGTCTGGTCGGCGGTGGTCGTGACGATCTGGGTGGCGTCATGATCTTCATTTGCGGCCTGGGCAACTGGCGCGGCGGCGAGGGCGCCGGTGACGGCGAACACACCGGCGACGAGCCGGGTGCGCAGGTTGCGGGGTGTCTTGTTCAGGGCGGGCGTCATTCGGGTTCTCCTTGTGCGGTTGCACGACAATTCTTGCTTACAACGCGTCGTTGCGTTTCGCTCATGACGCAGATTGAGAACGCGCTTGGGCAGAACCGGTTTCACGCAAGCCTGCGATGTCACCTATTGCGAGAGTGCATAGGTGAAGGGGAAAGCAGCAAACCGGTGCCATTCGACAAGTCGCGCGCCCCCTCTACATTACCGGTCATCGCACGCAATCGGAGGTGTCCTCATGTCCAGTCCTGTATCGCCCAGCCGCCGCCAGCTCCTGATGGGGGCCGGTGCCGCCGCCCTTGCCATGTCGTCTGCATCTGCGGCCGCGCAGTCAGCAGGCTCAGGCCGGTCCGCAGGGGCAGGGCTGACCGGAAAATCGGTCCTGATCACAGGGACGTCCTCAGGTTTTGGCCGGCTCGGGGCCGAACACTATGCGCGTCTCGGCGCAAAGGTCTTTGCCACGATGCGCAACCTGCCGCGTCCGGAAGCCGATGAGCTGCGTGCCCTCGCCGAGGATGAAGGCCTCGATATCACCGTGATCGAGATCGACGTCACGTCGGATGAACAGGTCGAAGCGGGTGTGGCAGAGGCAGAAGCGGCCGCTGGCGGGACGCTGGACGTACTAATCAACAATGCCGGTATAGCCATGTCGGGGCCCATCGAAGTGCAGGACCTTGAGGCGACGAAGCTGATGTTCGACACGAATGTCTTCGGCGCCCAGCGTATGATCCGCGCCGCGCTTCCGGCCATGCGGGAGGCTGGCCGCGGACAGATTTTCAATGTGACGTCGCAGCTCGGCCGCCTCATCATTCCGGGCCTCGGGCAGTATTCGCCCACCAAATTTGCGCTGGAAGCACTCAGCGAGCAGCTGGCCTATGAGACGGTGGAGAAGGGGATTGATGTCACCATCATCCAGCCGGGCGGCTATCCGACCGAGATCTGGCAGAATGCGGCCGACCGGTCCGCCGCGCTCAAGACGCGCAGCCGCGATAGCCTTATCGAGGCCTATCCTCAGCTCACAGCCGGTATGGGCGAAGCGAGCAATGGCGGGGGGAACACGGACCCGATGGATGTGCCGCGCGCGATTGCGGAAATCATCGCGATGCCGGCCGGCCAGCGCCCGCTGAGAAAGCCGGTCCATCCGGCTGCCAAGCCGCAAATCCCGATCAACAAGGTATCGGCAGAGCAGCAGCTCGCCATGCTTGGCGGGTCCGGTTACGGGCCGTGGCTGCGCGCGGTGTTGAAGAACGGCTAGGCGGTCAGGCCGGCTCCGGCTCCCAGAACTTTATAAGGGCCGGGGGCGGAGAGGGGTTGAACTCGGTCTCTTCCAGCGCGGCAAGTGCCCGCTCCCGGTCGGCCTCATCGAAGCTGCCGGTGGTCAGGCAGAATTCCACCGCATTGCCGCTCGGATCGGTCGTATAGATGGAATGGCACCAATTATGGTCGATCTCGAAGACGTTGAGGCCCGCGGCCTGCCATTTCTTCCGCCAGGATCCGAGTTCTTCCTTGCTGGAAACGGAGAAGGAGTAATGATTGGTCAGTGGGGGCAGGTTTGCCGCCTTGTTGAGATCATGGATGTGGGTCTCCTGATCGACGGTGTCGTGAAGCTCCCAGAAGGCGATGAATTTGGAATCGTCGCCGTCCATCCGGTAGAAGAAGTGCTTGCCCCATCCCCCGGACTGGATCGGCGCGACCTCCACTTTCACCAGTTCAAACCCCATGATGCCTTCATAGAAGTCATGGGTCGCCTTCATGTCTTTCGCCGCAAGTGCGAGATGATGATACGCCATTATTTTTCCTCCCCTTTATCTTTTTCATCGACCATGGACATCACGTCGGCGCTGTCACCTGCCGGAGCGGGCACTTCGACAACACGCTCGTCCACATCGTCATATTCAAGCCGCAGGGCACGGCTCATTATGGCGTGCATCATATAGGTGCAGGTCGTGTAGGTCAGCTCCAGGATCTCTTCGTCGGAAAGCCCGGCCTTGAGCCCGTTGAAAATGCCATCGCTCACTCGCCCGCGCTCCAGCACAAGCGCGTCCGTATAGGCCAGGACCGCACGCTCGAGCGGGTCGTAGCAGTCGGCAACCTGCCAGTTTGGGATCGCTTCGATTTGCGCCTCTGTCAGACCGACATCGCGGCTCGCCTTGCAATGCTGGGAAAAGACAAATTGCGAGCCGACCGCATAGCCCGCCCGTGTCTGGCCCAGCTCACGCAACTTCGGATCAAGTTTCCGGTCCTTGGAGCGGTAAAACTGGAAGCCTTCGGTCGTGTGTTTGAAGGCGTCGGGCACGATGTTGAAGACGGTCCACCAGTTTCCCGGTGTCCCTGTTGCGGTGCCGGGACTTTCAATCGGGTCGCGATCTTCGAACAAAAGGTCGAAAATACGGTTGGCGAACGGGTTTCCGGCTTCCCGGCCGGCCTGTTTCAGTCTGGGCAAATTGTTTCCTCCGGCACGCCGCCCGGTGATCTTTAAGGTGCCACCCGGTCAGCATGAAGGAAGCCTGCGCGCCTTTCCCTGTCGTTAGTCAAGCGCGTAATCGGAAAGGAGAAGAGGGGGGATTTTGCTATTCGCGCACGAGCGCCGCGCGCGGCGCCCCACCTTCCATATGGCCGGAAAAACCCTCGCCTGCGCGCCGGCCCTGCCAGACGATGTTTGCGCCCTCATCCACAAGCGTCAGAGTGTCCGGGGCGAGATAGAGCCAGCGGACCGGTGCCCGTGTCGCGAAGGGCCAGTCCCCGGCAATCGAAACGTCGCCGCTGGCCATGCGGGGCTGCCCTGAGAGCTCTATACCGGCCATTCCGCGTCCCTCCGAGATCAAGGACCAGTCGCCCATTATGCTGGCAGCATCGTCACGCGGGTCAGGTTCCGCAGAAGCCTTGCTATTCGGATCGGCTGGCTCCGATGTCTCGGCCTGTTGCGGCTCGGCCATCTCGCTCGCGGGTGCCGTCTCCACGCCAGCCTCCTCGTCGGACTGTACCGGCTGGGCGCAGGCTGTGAGAATGAACAGGACTCCCGCGGACAGCCCCCCGGCCGGAGAATGAAAAAGGCGTTTTGCAGATGTCATGACGCAGCTCCTCGACGCAATTGACAGATATAAGATGCATCGGGCGTCATTGGTTGCAATTCCGGCGCGCCAGTCTCCGCCTCGCATTGCTCGCAAGAGCTTTCGGGCGGGAGGGCGCATGGTTTCTGATCAACGCTGAACAGAAATCTGCGTCCCACCGGAAAACCGCCTATCCTATAACCTCGGACTTGCCTGCAACCCACAGAAATCACACTTCAATATATCTAAGATACCTGAAAGCTGGTATGTTCGGAAAAGAAAATGAACCAAAGTCAGATAAGGCTGACGCGCCGATAGAGTGGCTGGCGTCGGTCAATCTGAGCGATCAAGAATTGCGGAGTGGGTGAAACGATGTACCGTCTGGTCTATGTGAGTACGGCTGCCGAGTCCCTGAAGGAAGACGATATAGACAACATCCTGAATGTCTCCCAGTCGAACAATGATGAGCGTTACATTACAGGCTTCCTTGCCCACAATGGACGCTCCTTCATGCAGGCGCTCGAGGGTGAGCGGCGCGAAGTGGTCGACATCTATGATCGGATCGTGGCCGATGAGCGCCATTTTGGCGTCGCCCAGATTATTGGCGAACCTGTCGAGAAGCGGGCCTTTCCAGACTGGTCGATGAACTATCACCGGGTGGACGACAATGAAGGGTCTTCGGCCATGGTGGTGCGTCAGGACGAATCTATCGATGCCCTTCTCAATCCGGATATGCCGCGCGACCTTCTCTATCTCTTTTCCAAATTCCTGCGGATGCGCTAGGCCGGGCAGCCTGGCTCTCTGGCGTGCTAACGTGATCGAAACGGATTTGTGAAACCTTCCCCTCTGCCAGACCAGAGGGCGAGGGGCCATGTCGCAAGCATTTCAGATCCGGATGGCGCAGATCGCTCAGCTCGGTGACCTTAGCCGCAATGAAGCTGGCCGTATTGTTCAGCACGTTTACCGCAACGGGATCGTCGAACGTTCCGAGGCCGAAGCGCTCTTTCGTCTGAATGCCAAGCTGGACGAGCCGGGCCCGATGTGGACCGACCGGTTTGTCGAGGCGATCAAGGATTTCCTGATCGAGCGCGAAGATCCCATCGGCTGGGTCACCGACGAGGAAACCGAATGGCTCATCTCGCAGATCGGCGTTTCGGACAAGGCCCCTTCAGAAGGCGAGATCGACCTGATGCTCGCCGTGCTCCGATACTCGGAGGGCGCCCCCCAATCGCTTTCTGATTTCTGTCTGGACGCCATTTCGCGCCGGATCATCGAAAACGGTCATGCGGATGAAGCGATGGCAGAGCGGATGCGTCGTATTCTCCACGCGCCCGCTGGTGACGGCGCCGTCTCGATCACGCGCCATGAAGCGAATGTCCTTTTTCGCACGAATGACGCTATTGCAGATGTGTTAAATGCCAAGAGCTGGGACAATGTCTTTGCCAAGGCCATCATCAATCATCTCCTCTCGGCCGCCCATCCCGACCCATCAAGCGAGGAATGTGCGCTCACCCGGGAGGCGTGGATGAAGGACATGGATACGAATATTGCCGGATTCCTGGGTCGTATGGCGGACGCCTTCACAAGCGGGACGTGGTTCGACAGGATCAGCTATAGTGAGGCGTCTGCTGCGCGCGCGCGCCATCATGCGGCTGAGATCGCCAGGCGTGGTGGGGCCCGCGTGACCCGGGAGGAGGAGCAATGGTTCCTGAAACGGCTGGGCTGGGACAGATCCGTGAGTGCGGCAGAACAGCGTCTGGTGGAGCTGCTAAATGAGGAAGCGCCCGCATTTGCACGCGGCCTGTCGGAAGCGCTGAAGGAGGACGGGCTGGCCATGCCGGCCTGAAGGCGCAGTCAACCTGCAGTGGGCACTGCAGCATTATTGGCAGAGGCTGACGTTAGG
>CEOS01085597.1_pt1 | contig 38665 bp, 36 predicted proteins | sample 530601 | NCBI WGS metagenome assembly CEOS01 (sample SAMEA2620666, study PRJEB7988) | marine metagenome | biome: marine biome (ENVO:00000447); feature: mesopelagic zone (ENVO:00000213); material: "saline water (ENVO:00002010), including plankton (ENVO:xxxxxxxx)" | depth 1000 m
AGCCAGCGGTCGGCCAGATAGCCGCCCAGCACCGGCGTGATATAGACCAGCGCGGTATAGGCACCATAGATGACCCCCGCCTCGCCGTCCGAGAACAGCCAGTGCTTGGTGAGGTAGAAGATGAGCAGGGCGCGCATTCCGTAATAGGAAAAACGCTCCCACATCTCGGCGAAGAACAGGATGAACAGGCCCTTGGGGTGGCCTAGGATCGTCCCGCGGGCATCGCCGCTCTGCTCGTAACTGGTCGCCATCTGCGGGCTTGCTTCCTTGTCTCGCATCCAAACCTTAAGCGGCGCACCCTAAAGCATCGCGGGCGCGGGTAAAGCCCCGATTGTTGCATGTGAAACCGGTATCGTTGCCCTCAAGACACGCTCTGGTCGGGTTCGCCCGCTTGTCTGCGGCAGTGTATTATGCCAGTGTTACGCCATGCCACGCCCCACCGGAACCCAGGCCACGCGCCCCGTCTATCTCAAGCTGCGCGACGAGATCGTGGCGGCGATCCTGACGGGCACGTTCCGCGAGGGCGAACTGCTGCCATCGGTCCGCTCCTTCGCCGCGGAGCATGGCGCCAATCCGCTGACTGTGGCCAAGGCCTATCAGCAATTTCAGGACGACGGGCTGATCGCGGTACGGCGCGGAATCGGCGTCGAACTGCTCCCCGGCGCGCGCCGCCGCCTGCTGGAGCAGGAGCGCGCGCAGTTTCTGGCGGAAGACTGGCCGGCGATTCGCCAGCGCATGGAATTGCTGGAACTGGACGCAGGACGTCTTGCCACAGCCGCGAACTGACCCCGATCGGTATTTTTCCTATCCATTTTCGTAAGATCCTGCCCCTTGGTGCAGGGGTAAGTCCCTTGAATGTTGCGCCTGCGAATGGCATGGTTTGCCAATTCCGTTTCTTGCACTTGTTCTGGACTGGGAGGGGCCCGGCCATACGGGAGTTCGACTGACGGATGCCGAAGGGGTCGCAGCCACGGCAAGCGGGGGTTTTGCGAATGATCAGATCGGAACTCATCCAGACACTGGCACGGGACAATCCCGAGCTTCGCCCTGAAGAGGTCGAGGCTGTTGTCACCACCTTCTTCGATGCGATCGCTGATCGGCTGGCAGACGGCGGCCGCGTGGAATTGCGCGGTTTCGGGGCCTTCTCGACGCGCGAACGTTCCGCGCGGGCGGGCCGCAATCCCCGTACCGGCGAAACGGTCGAGGTGCCCGGCAAGCGCGTCCCCTATTTCAAGGCGGGCAAGGAAATGCGCGAGCGCCTGAACGACTGATCCTGCCGAAACCGGCAAGCAGATGAATTTCGGCAAGCCGGCCGCGTCCGGCGTTGCACGGGAACGCGCACGCGCCTAGTCAGGGCGCGCCCGCGGCTGATCGCCTGCCGCGGCGCCGTGCGGACGTGGCGGAATGGTAGACGCCGGGGACTTAAAATCCCCTGATCCTTGATCGTGTGGGTTCGAGTCCCACCGTCCGCACCAGCTGGCGCATCCCCCGGTGTGGGACGCGATGGTTAAGATCATCCTGCCGATTTATCAGGATAATTTCGAAGCCTGGCGAACAATCCCTTAACCATTCCCATCGTAAACCCGATGCGTGGAGGATCGGGCACGGAACGAACGTCCGGTCCTGCCACGGGGCAAGCAGGGGAACTGGCGTGAGCGATCTGGGACAACATTCAATGTTCGGCGAGGCCATCGCCACCCATGCGGAACGGCGCAGCGAGGCGCGTTTCCCGATCATACGAACGGCCAAGCTGGTCTATGGCGATGTCGAGATGCCCTGCGTTCTGCGCGACATATCGAACAGCGCGCTGCGCGTGCGCATCTATGACGCGATTCCCGCCGACACCCAACCGATCGAACTGGAGTTCGGCGATGGCGACCGGCACGCGGTCGAGCTGGTCTGGCAGCGCGACGGTCATGCGGGCCTGCGCTTTCCCCAGTTTGCGGATCTGCGGGCGCTGGTCGGCGAAAAGGGGCCTTTCCGCAAGCGCGCGATCCGCATCGGGGTCGAATTGTCGTCCAGCATCACCGTGCTGGGCAGCAAGCACGAGGTGAAGATCGAGGACATCTCGCATCAGGGCGCGCGGATCGTCAGCGATCATCCGCTTGCGATGGACCAGCAACTGCGAATCGCGCTTCCCTCGCTGGGCGAGGTCTATGCGGTGGTGCGCTGGCGCGAGCATCCGGGGTATGGCCTCGCGTTTCTCGAAACCTTCCGATTTGAGGAAGTGGCCCATATGGCGGGCAATCTGCAGGCGATCTCTCGCATCTGGCGCAGGGAACATCCGCGCCAGGGCATCGTGCGCCCCGCCCCGTCGCAGCCCGAAAGGCGCGCGGTCAACGGCTGAGCGTCCGGAAACGCGGCAAATCGGCGCTCCGCGCGCGCAAAACCCCACGCGTTAACCATCCCTTAGCCAATATCGGTCAGGTTTTGCCTTGGATCCCCGCCGCTCGTTCGGCCTTGCAGGGTCCATCGAAACAGGGGGTAGCGTGAACATCTCACACCAAGCAGCTGGCCAAGCCGATCTGGCCGTCGACGTCGTCATCATCGGCGCCGGCCCGGCCGGGCTGACCGCGGCCTATCTGCTGACCAAAGCCGGCCAGTCGGTCGCGGTGATCGAAAAGGACGAGACCTATGTCGGCGGCATCAGCCGCACGGTCGAGCACGAGGGTTACCGCTTCGACATCGGCGGACACCGCTTCTTCTCGAAATCTAAAGCCGTCGTGGATCTGTGGAACGAGATCCTGCCCGACGAATTCATCAGCCGCCCGCGGATGAGCCGCATCTACTACGAGGGCAAGTTCTACTCCTATCCCCTCCGCGCGTTCGAGGCGCTGCGCAATCTGGGGTTGTGGCGCTCGGCGATGTGCATGGCAAGCTTTGCCAGGGTGCAGGCGTTCCCGCGCAAGCAGGTGAAAAGCTTCGAGGACTGGACCGTCAACCAGTTCGGCGAGAAGCTCTATTCGATCTTCTTCAAGACCTATACCGAGAAGGTGTGGGGCATGCCTTGCGACGAGATGAGCGCCGATTGGGCTGCGCAGCGGATCAAGGGGCTATCGCTGTGGGGCGCAGTGGTCGATGGGGTCAAGCGTTCGCTCGGCCTTAACAAGAGACCCAACAACGGCATGCAAGCCAAGACCTTGCTGGAAGAATTCCGCTATCCGCGGCTTGGCCCCGGCATGATGTGGGATGCGGCGCGCGACAACGTGGTGGCGGGCGGCAACAAGGTGCTGATGGGTCATGCGCTCAAGCAGCTGGCGAGCGACGGCGAAGGCGGCTGGCGGCTGGACGCGGTGACCGCGGATGGCGAAGAGCGGATCATCCGCGCGAAACACGCGATCAGCTCGGCCCCGATGCGCGAACTGGCGGCGCGGCTGTCGCCCGTGCCCGATGCGGTTCTGGATGCCAGCGGTCTTAAATATCGCGATTTCCTGACCGTCGCGCTGAAAATCCGCAGCGAGGATCTGTTCCCCGACAACTGGATCTACATCCACGATTCCAAGGTGCAGGTCGGCCGCATCCAGAACTTCCGCAGCTGGTCGCCCGAAATGGTGCCCGATGCCTCGGTCGCGTGTGTCGGCCTTGAATATTTCTGTTTCGAGGGCGACGGGCTCTGGGCGTCCTCGGACGATGATCTGGTGGCGTTGGCGACGCGCGAGATGGAAATTCTCGGCCTCGCCCGCCCCGAAGACGTCATCGGCGGCACGGTGGTGCGGCAGGAAAAGGCCTATCCGGTTTATGACGCGGATTACGCAAAGCGCGTCGCCGTCATGCGCGAGGAGCTAGAGGACAAGCACCCCACGCTGCATCTCGTCGGCCGAAACGGCATGCACCGCTACAACAACCAGGACCATGCGATGATGACCGCCATGCTGACGGTCGAGAACATCCTCGCGGGCCAGCGGGTCTATGACACCTGGTGCGTGAACGAGGACGCGGAATATCATGAGGCCGGAAGCGAGGGCGAGCAGCCCGCCTTCCCGCAGCATGTCGGCGATGCCGCCGATCGCGCCGCCGCCCTGTCCTCGATGCGCGCGGTGCCGATGCCGGTGGCAAACAAGCCCGATGCGGTTCCCGCACCGATGCAGGGACGCGACGCGGCATGAACCTGCTGCGCGAAGCCCGGCGCTTCGCCGCCTATGGCATCGCCAGCGCGGTGACGCTGGGCTTTGACATGGGTGCCTATCTGCTGCTGCTGGCAGGGGGCATGGCCGCCCCGCTGGCCGCGGTGTGCGGATATTCGCTGGGCATCGCGGCGCATTGGATCGCCTCCAGCCGCGTGGTCTTTTCAGGGCGCGTCGCCGAGGCGGGTGCGGCGCGGCGAGCACAGATGGGGCTGTTCGCCGCCTCTGCGCTTGTCGGGCTGGCGCTGACATGGCTGATCGTCAGCATGGGCGTCGCCGCCGGTCTCGACCCGCGCCTCGCCAAGCTGAGCGCGATTGCCGCCAGCTTCGTCGCGACCTTCGTTCTGCGCGCCCGCTTCGTGTTCGCACCTGGCGAATTGCGCGAACCGATGGGCGAGAGAGCCTGACGCCATGACCCGCCCCGCCACCCGGACAGACCATCATGATCGGTGAGCGCCGCCGCCCCCTGATCGACGCCGACCTCGTCGTTCGCGCGACGCTGGCGTGGCTGCTGATGGCGGTGCTGCTGGCTATCGCGGGGTTTTCGTCCGTGGCGGAGCGGCAGTTCAACGAAGGCGACGACATCATGCGCCTGTTGCAGGTCCGCGACTGGCTGGCCGGACAAAGCTGGTTCGATGTCTCGCAATACCGGATCGACGCGCCTTACGGGGCCAGCATGCACTGGTCGCGGCTGGTCGACATACCCCTCGCCGTCCTGATCGTGCTGCTGTCGCCGATTTTCGGTCAGCCGATGGCCGAGCATATCGCCGCCGTCGTGGTGCCGCTGGGCACGCTGTGGATCGCGGTGCTGCTGATCGGGCGGATCGCGTGGAAGATCTGCGACGAGGAAGCGACCGGCCTTGCCTGTCTTGCCGCCGCGCTGGCCGCGCCGCTGCTGCACCAGATGCGGCCGATGCGGATCGATCATCACGGCTGGCAGATCGTGCTGTTCATGCTGTCGGTCAATGCGCTGATGGCGCGCGATGCGCGGCGCGGCGGCTGGATTCTGGGCGGCGCGCTGGCGCTGTGGCTCAATATCTCGATGGAAGCGCTGCCGATGGTGGCGGTGTTCGGCGGGATCCTGTTCGTGCGCTGGCTGCGCTGCTGGGGCGACCGTGCATGGCTGGCCTCCATGCTTCAATCGCTGGCAGCCGGTTCGGCGGGGCTCTACCTGCTGACGCGCGGGCTGACACCGTCGCTGCCGATGTGCGATGCGATGGCGCCCGCCCATATCGCGGCACTGGCCATCGTGGCCGTCGCTGCAACCGGGCTGGCCCGCGCCGAAACCCCGCGCCCGTGGCTGTTCATGGTGCTGGTGCTGGGGACCGGCGCGCTGACGGGTCTGGTCGTGCTGCTGCAGATGGCGCCGCAATGCGCGGACGGCAGCTTTGCGGGCATGGATCCGCTGGCCCGCGACGTGTGGCTCGCCAATGTGATCGAGAGCAAGCCGCTGTGGCATCACCCTCTCGACCTGATCGCGCAGATCCTGCTGCCTGCCATCGTCGCGATCGTCGTATCGCTGCGGCTGGCGGCGCGCAGTGCGGACTGGCTGCACCGCTGGCACCTGGAATATGCCGCACTGCTGCTGGCGGCACTGGCGCTGGCAATCTTTCTTCCGCGGTCGAGCGGGCTGGTCGCCGGAATGGCCGCGGTGCCGATCGGCATCCAGCTCAAGCAATGGCTGCGGCAGCTGCGCAATCTGGGACGACCGGGCAAGCAGGCCATCGCGGTCGCCGGCATGATCGCCTCGCTGCTGCCCGCCATGCCGCTGACGCTGATGATGCATGCCGCGCCCAGCCATGCCTCATCCGCCAAGGCCGCCCCTGCCATCAGCGGCGACAGCTGCGACGTGCGCGGCGTTCTGCCCGCGCTGGGCAGCGATACCGCCAATGTGATGGCGCCGATCGACCTTGGCCCCGCGATCCTGCTCGACAGTCCGCACCGCGTCGTCGCGACCGCGCATCACCGCGCGCATCGCGGCATCGGCGACACGATCCGCACCTTCACCGGGACGGAGCAGGCCGCCCATGCGATCCTGCGCGAACGGCGCATCGGTTTCGTGATGATGTGCCCGGGCAAGGCCGAGCTTCGGCTGTATCGCAGCATGGGTGAGGATAATTTTGCCGATCGTCTGTCCGCGGGGGCCGCGCCCGATTGGCTGATGCCGATCGCGCATGACGGCGATCAGGGCGTGCTCGTCTGGCGGGTGATCGGCTAGCTCAGTTCGGCTAGCCCAGTTCGGCCAGTTCAGTTCGGCTAATCGCCTTCCGCGTCGCCCAGACCCTTGGCGGCACATTCGGCGCAGGTTCCGCGCAATTCGACCACCGTGCGTAGCGATCCGAAACCTGCGGAAGCCGCCGCTTCGCGCAATCCGTCGGTCAGGCGGTCGTCGTCGATATGGTCGGCGCGCCCGCAATGATCGCAGATCACGAAGATGCAGTCATGGCGGCAGCCGGGATGGCGATTGACGAGATAGGCGTTCGCGCTTTCGATCCGGTTGGCCAGATTGGTCCGCACGAACAGGTCGAGGATGCGATAGACGCTGTTGGGCGCGACACGCTTTTCGCGCTCGCGGGTCAGGTCCTCGGCAATGTCATAGGCGGATACGGGCGCGGCGCTTTTCATCAGCTGGCCGAAAACGGCACTACGCATGTCGGTCCATTGCTCGCCCGCATCGGTCAATGCATCGCGCGCGGCGGACAACAGCGACTGGCCCGAGTGTTCCTCGTGGTCGTGTTTCGAATGGTCTTCGATTGCGGGATCAGCCTGCGTCATGTCGCCGACGGAGATATGGGGCCGGGGGCCGCGTGGCAAGCGCCCCGTCGTATCGACCCATCCTGGGCCTGACTTCAGCCCCGTTTGAAAGAGGCGCGGTAATCGTCCGGGAAGATGGCCTGCAACGCCTTCACCTTGGGCGCGTCCCAGCGCAGGATATAGGGGTGGCGCGGATTCTTCAGCGCAAAGTCCTGATGATATGTCTCGGCAGCATAAAAGCGCTTTTCCGCCTCGATCCTCGTCGCGATCGGCTTGTCCCACAGACCGGCATCGCCAAGCTGCGCGATATAGGCGCGGGCGACCTTTTCCTGGACCGGCGTGGTGGGGACGATGGCGCTGCGATACTGGCGGCCTGTGTCGGGGCCCTGCCGGTTCACCAATGTCGGGTCGGCGACAACGCCAAAGAAGATGCGCAGCAATTCGTCATAGCGAACCTTGGAAGGATCGTAAGTGATCTTCACCGCCTCGGCATGATCGGTCAGACCGGCGCTGACCTTGCGATAGTCCGCATCGGCCTTGGTCCCGCCATGATAGCCGGACACGGCGCTGGTCACGCCGTCGACATGGCTGAACACCGCCTCGACACCCCAGAAGCATCCGCCCGCGAAGATCGCGGTGCGCAGGCCGCCCGTTTCCTTGGCCTGCAGCTTGGCGGCAGGCGTCCGGACGGGTTCCTCAGCAAAGGCGGGATTCTGGCAGCTTGCCAGCAGGGCAGCTGCGAAAACGATGGTAGAGGCGCGAAAGATCATTCGCCCTTCTTACACGAAAACGGCGGCAATGGCGTCCGAAGCGATGGGGAAGCCGGTGGCAGCAAACAGGCCCGCCGTGCCGATGGCAAAGCCGATCGACAGATTGCGGATCAGGGCGCGGTCGCGCAGGACGGATGCCAGAATGCTCATGGTGCTGCTTTCGTTTCGAACTTCAATATGGTTACCGGTTCTACCGGAATGGCGCTGAAAAAAGCGTGAACGACGCCGTCGTGCGCCGTTCATCTTCGGATCGACCAATCGCCCGATCGGATCGATCAATGGCGAAAATGGCGCATCCCGGTGAACACCATCGCCAGTCCGGCCTTGTCCGCGGCAGCAATTACCTCGTCGTCGCGAATCGATCCGCCCGGCTGTATCACCGCCGTGGCGCCTGCCTCGGCCGCGGACAGCAAGCCGTCGGCAAAGGGGAAGAACGCGTCCGACGCGACCGCGCTGCCGACGGTCATCGGCTCGTTCCAGCCATAGATGTCGGCGGCTTCCTTCGCCTTGACCGCGGCGATGCGCGCCGAATCGCGGCGGTTCATCTGGCCTGCGCCGATCCCTGCGGTCTGCCCGTCCTTCACATAGACGATGGCGTTCGACTTGACGTGGCGCGCGACGGTCCAGGCGAACAGGCAGTCCTTGAGTTCCTGATCGGTCGGCTCGCGCCTGGTCACGACCTTCAACTCCTGCGGATCGACATGGGCGAAATCGCGGTCCTGCACCAGCAATCCGCCCGCGATCACCACCTGCGATATGCCGCGGCGGCGCGGGTCGGGCAGCGCAGGCACGATCAGCAGGCGCAGGTTTTTCTTGCGGGCAAAGATCGCGCGTGCCGCTTCGTCCGCGCCGGGGGCGACCACGACCTCGGTAAAGATCTGCGCGATCTTTTCCGCCGTCGCGCCGTCGAGCGGGCGGTTCACCGCGACGATGCCGCCGAATGCCGACACCGAATCGCAGGCCAGCGCCTTGTCCCACGCCTCGGCCAAATTTTCGCCGACCGCGACGCCGCAGGGGTTGGCGTGCTTGACGATCACCACGGTCGGCGGGCCGTCCGCGAATTCGGCGACCAGTTCCAGCGCGGCATTGGCGTCATTGTAATTATTGTAGGACAGTTCCTTGCCCTGCAGCTGCTCGGCCTGCGGCAGGCCGACGGCGTGCGGGCCTTCGGGCACGTAGAGCGCGGCTTCCTGATGCGGATTCTCGCCATAGCGCAGGGTCGTCACCAGCTTTGAGGCCATGGTCCGGCGCGGGGGGAACTTCAGCTGCTGGTCCGAATAGGCGAACCACTGGCTGATCGCCGAATCGTAGGCCGCCGTCGCGGCATAGGCCTTGGCCGCCAGCATCTTGCGAAACGCATAGCCGGTGCTGCCCTCGCCCGCATCCAGCTCGGTAATGAGCGCGGCATAGTCGTCGGGATCGGTGACGATCGACACATAGGCATGGTTCTTCGCCGCGGAACGCACCATCGAGGGGCCGCCGATGTCGATATTCTCGATGATCTCGTCGCGGTCGGACCCCTTGGCCACGGTTTCCACGAAGGGATAGAGATTGACGACGACGAGATCGATCGCGCCGATATCGTGCTCTTCCATCGCCTGCGCATGCGCCGGATCGTCGCGCACCGCCAGCAGCCCGCCGTGGACCTTGGGGTGCAATGTCTTGACGCGGCCATCCATCATTTCGGGAAAGCCGGTGAGGTCCGAGATGTCCTTCACCGTCAGCCCCGCCTCGCGCAGCGCCTTGGCCGTGCCGCCGGTCGAAACCAGCTCGACATCGCGCGCGGCCAGCGCCTTGCCAAGATCGGCGAGGCCGGTCTTGTCCGAAACGGACAGCAGGGCGCGGCGAACGGGGACGGGGTTTTCCATGGATCGGGCTTTCGTGGCAGCGGCGCGCATGCGCCAATTGTGCGCGTGCGCTTAGGCCCGCAAGCGCCATTCATCAACCCGGCGATAACCCCCGGATGCCGCGTTTTGCCCGGCGGCGGCGGTCAGCCCATCTTGCGCAGCGACCAGTGCACCATGTCGCCTTCACGCCCGACATCGCCGGTGACGACCAGCTGCAGCGTCTGGCGCGGCTGTCCGCCGCCGTCGACCCACAGGCTTTCCTCTATCGCAAGGCCGGGCTCGTCCACGCGGAACTGCCAGAAACTGCCGTCGGGCAGCGCCAGCATCGCGCCGCTGCCGCCATCCTCGGTCTTTACCAGATGGTCGGCGGCGACATTGGCGCCAAGGTGAAAGCGGATCGCGAAATTATGGCTGCCGCGCCGTGCCCGCTTGCCGCGCGGCATCAGCGCGTCCTGTCCTTCCAGGATCGACCCGTCGTCGGCCAGCGCCAGCCGCCGTTCGTGATAGAGCCCGTGCCGCGCGACATAGCCGTCGTGGCTGGCAATCATGATGCTTGCGCCCTTGGCCCGTTCGCGGTCGAAGGTGACGGTCTTGACCCCGCCGCCCAGCCGTCCGTCGGCCTCGACCGCGGTCGAATCGCTATCGCCCAGCGTCAGCGTGCTGTGCGCCGCGGTACTGCGCAGCCCTTCCTCGATCCGGCGCGGCACCGCCCCGCCCGCCATCGATGCGCCGCCGCAATTGACGAAGATACGCTCCGCCCCATGGCTGAATTCGATGGCCAGCGTCGATGCGCAGCCGCCATGCGCCTCGCGACCCGAAGGCGGCGGCGCGGCGTCGAATTGCAGCACCGCCTGTTTCGCGGCCAGCCGCTGAAAGCCCCAGTGCCCCGCCTCACGCAAGGGACGCGCATGCGGATCAGCCGCCTCGCACAGCATCATCAGGCGATGCGCGGAAATCGGCGCACAGCCTTGCCAGCTACCCAGCGATCCGTCGGCATGCGCCAGCGCCAGCAGAGGCGGCGTCATCAGCCGCAGCATCGTTTCGATCTGGATCGGCGGTTCGCGGCGGCACGCGCGATAGCAGGCGACAAGGCGCAGCAGCGCGCCGATCGCGGCGATCTGGTCGTCGGGGCTGCGCGACAGCATGCCGCCATCCTCGCCCACCGCGTCGCCCAAGGTGGCGATCAGCCCGGCCTCGCCATACAGGCGGCGCGGCTTGCCATCGGGCATCAGCAGGCCCGCGGCGGTCACCGCGGTCCATGCCGCGATCGCGTCCTGCGGACTATTCCGGCGGCGCGCCTGCTTGTCGAGCCAGAGCGCGGTTTCGGACATGTGCCGCAGCAGCGCGGCGCGGAACGCCCGGTCGCTGCCCGACAGGATCAGCGGCGCATGCACCAGCCAGATCAGCAGGCGCTGTCCGGCCACGCCCGTCTGCCATGCCGGCCCCTCGCCGATCACCGGATTGGCCAGCATCCAGCGGCGCAATATGTCCTCGGCCACGGGGGCGACCTTGTCGCGTGTCCCGGCCGCTTCCAGATCGGGCAGCCATGTAAAGCCGTGGATCGCCCGCGCGATCGGCGGGGCCAGCTTGGCCGAACTGAAGTCGAGGTTCTCGACGCTGAGCCGTTTGCCCGCGATCAGGAAATGCCCGGCGCGCAGCGCCATGCCGCCCGGACGCTCGCCCGGCAGCGGTTCGGCGACCGTCGCCAGCAGGCGCATCTTCGACGGTTTGTGAAACGGGCGCACCAGATTGCGCGCCGAAATGCCGCGCGCATAGAGAAAGCGCATCGTCCGGTCGATCGGGCCAAGGCTGGGCGGCGACAGTTCGGCCAGCGCCAGCTCGCCATCGCGGTGAGGTGCAGACTGCGGCGGCGGGGCGTGTGGGCCTTCGCCATTCATGGGCCCGGCGCCGTTCATGGCCCCGGCAGAAGCGAAGCCGCCGTCCGCCGCATCCGCGCGCTCGACCCAGCCGCCATCGCCGCCGCCACCCGCCAGCGGAATGCCGCGCACGCCGTCCGCGCCCGAATGCGGTTCGGCGCCGTCACGCAAGGGAGAGGGGTGAAACGTCATGGCCGGATCAATCCTCACCCTTCAGGGCCGCGATATTGGCGGCATATTGCGACGGTCCGCCCTTGAAGGTGGCGCTGCCCGCGACCAGCACGTCGGCGCCCGCATCGACGCACAGCCGCGCGGTCTCGGCGTTCACCCCGCCATCGACCTCAAGCCTTATGTCGCGGCCCGATTTCTCGATCATGCGGCGCACCGCCTCGATCTTCTTCAATTGGGAATGGATGAAGCTCTGCCCGCCGAAGCCGGGATTGACGCTCATCACCAGGACAAGGTCGATCTCGTCGATCAGGTAATCGAGCATCTTGGCGGGCGTCGCGGGATTGAGCGAGATGCCCGCCTGCTTGCCCAGCCCCTTGATCGCCTGCACCGTGCGGTGGACATGCGGCCCCGCCTCTGGATGGACGGTGATGATGTCGGCCCCCGCATCGGCGAAATCCTGCAGATACTGGTCGACCGGGCTGATCATCAGGTGGACATCGAAGACCTTGTCCGAATGCGGGCGCAGCGCCTTTACCACGGCGGGACCGATGGTGATGTTGGGCACGAAATGGCCGTCCATCACGTCGACATGGATCCAGTCGGCCCCCGCCTCGTCAATGGCGCGGACTTCCTCTCCCAGCCGGGCGAAATCGGCGGACAGGATGGACGGGGAGATGAGCGGTTTGGGCATGCAAGCTGATTAGTCCACCGGGCCGAAGCGTCACAAGCAAGATAGCCTGTTTTGTCCACACGGTCGCCCCGGTTCGTCCCTTATGGAGACAGTTCTGGTGGCCGAGCCGGTGGGAAAGCGCGACCACCCGTGCCAAGCATCGCAAATCCGGTTAGGACAGGCGCGATGATCCGCCCGACGATCCCGCCCATGATCCCTTATGCGATCGGCCTTTTGCGTTCGATCCCGCCCGCCCGCATGGCGGGGCTGGTCGCGCTGACGCTGGCCTCGGCGCTGAGCGAGGGTGTCGGGCTGCTGATGCTGGTGCCGATGCTGGCGGTCCTGTCCGGCGGCGCACTGGCGGGCGGCGGTGTCCCGGGCGGGCAGCTGGCGGCTGGAATGCCGGACTGGGTGGCTGGCGCATCGGGCCTTCTCGTCGACCGGCTGGGACTCGGCGGATTGCTGGTGCTGTTCGTGGCGCTGGTGGCGGCGCGGGCGGTGCTGAACTACCGGCTCGCGCTGGCACAGACGCGCAGCCAGTATGCCGTGGTCGACGACTGGCGCAGCCGTATCTATCGCGCGCTGCTGGCGGCGAGCTGGCGTCATTTGTCGGCGATGCGGCAATCGGACAATATCAGCCTGCTGGTGCAGCTGGTCGATACCATCGGCGACGGGATCTTTCGCCTGCTGATGCTGGCGACCAGCCTTGTGACGCTGGCAGTGGTGTGGGCGGCGGCCTTTGCGCTGTCGCCACTGACCGCGCTGGCGGGCGCGGCGGGCGGGCTGGTGGTGATGGCGCTGTTCACGCGCTTTCGCCGCCGCGCGCGGGCGCTAGGCGGCGACGTGGTGCGAGAGATCGGCAGCCTGCAGGGCGAGGCGCAGGAGGCTTTGGGCGCACTGCGGCTGATCAAGTCGCATGGCCGCGAATCGGCGGCGGCCTCGCGCCTCACCCGCAATGTCTTTGCCCTGCGCCGCGCGCAGCTTGCGATGATCGGCACCACCGCGGGCAGCCGCGCGCTGCTGCTGGTCGGCGGGGCGGTGGTGATGGCGCTGGTCGTCTATGTCGCGCAGGCACAGGGCACGCCGCTGGCCGTGCTGCTGCCGCTGGTCGCGCTGTTCGCACGCTCGGTTCCGCTGCTCGACACGCTGCAGACCGGGCTTCAGCATTGGTCCCACGCGCTGCCCGCCATCGAACGCGCCGAACATCTGGTGGCAGAGGCGGATGCGGCGAGGGAGCCCGAATGGCCGGCGGAAGCTGCCCCGCGCCCCGTGCGCGAGATCGCGGTCGAACAGGCGACCGTGCGCCACGCCGGACGCGACCGGCCCGCGCTGGACGACGTTTCGCTGACCCTGCCCGCCGGTTCGATGACCGCGCTGGTCGGCCCCTCGGGCGCGGGCAAGAGCACCTTGGCCGATCTGTTCGGCGCGATGTTCGCGCCCGACACGGGCGGGCTCTCGATTGACGGGCAAAGGCTGGAGGGGCCCGCGCTGGTCGGATGGCGGCGGGTCACCGCCTATCTGCATCAGGAACCCGTGCTGTTCCATGCCTCGATCCGCGAGAACCTGCTGTGGGCCCGCCCCGATGCTGCCGAGGCCGATCTGATCGCCGCGCTGGACAAGGCCTCGGCGCGCTTCGTGCTGGATCTGCCGGAAGGGCTGGACACCATCGTCGGCGATGCGGGCAGGCGGCTGTCGGGCGGAGAGCGGCAGCGCATCGCGCTGGCGAGGGCGCTGCTGAGCGATCCGGCGCTGCTGATCCTGGACGAGGCGACGAGCGCGCTGGACGCCGAGAACGATGCGGCAATCGGGCGCGCCATCGCCGCGCTGAAGGGCCAGTGCACAATCCTGATCATCGGACATCGCGGTGCGCTGACCGGCATGGCGGACCGGATCGTCACCCTGCGAGGCGGGCGTATCGCCGAACAAACGGACCCGCACCCTTCCCGCAGCTAAACGCGCAATTCAGCGGCTATTCACGGCCTGAGCGGCATATAAGGCATCAATATGCGGCGAAATCACACCCCACGGCTTGACCATTCCTGAAGGCAGTCCATCTCGCCGCCTTCCCCCTTTTTCGATTTCAGTGGAGCATGTTTCGCATGACCCAAGCGTATCCGACCCCTCGTCCCCTGCGCCTGCGCGCCGCCAGCGTGATTGGCGCGCTTGGCGTCGGCGCGGCGGCCATGCTGCCCGCCCCCGCCATGGCGGCCCCGGCAGGCTGCGTGGGCGACACCAGCGGCGACAGCTGGGTCTTTCTGGAAGCGCAGGGCATGCGCAACGCCAAGGGCTGGCTGACGGTCAAGATCTACAACGACGCGGACGAGTTCCTTGCCAGCGGCGGTTCGATGGATGTCATCCGCGTGCCCGCCAAGCCCGGCAACCAGCGCATCTGCATGAAGCTGCCCGAGAACGGCACCTATGCCTTCTTCGTCTATCATGACGAGGACATGGACAAGAAACTCAACTTCAACTTCCTGAAGATGAGTCCGACCGAAGGCGGCGGCTTTTCGAACAATCCCAGCATGGAACGCATCCGCCGCCCCAGTTGGAAGGAAACCGCCGTGCGCGTCTCGCGCCCTGGCCTCGCCACGCGGGTGGCGGTGAAATACCCGTAAACCCCGCACATCTTTGCCTGACCAGCGGGGAAGTGTTAGCCCTGCCGGTATGAACCTTCACGCGACTCCGCCCGGCGACATCGGCTCCTCGATTGCAGAGGCGGCCGAGGCGCTGGGCGACGAGATCGCGGCGCTGCGCCGCGCGATCCATGCCGATCCCGAACTGGGGCTGGAAACGCCGCGTACGCTGGCCAAGGTGAAGGACGCGCTGGCGGATTTGCCGCTGGAATGGCGCGAAGGCCCGCAGACCACCGGCGCGGTCGCCGTGCTGAAAGGCCGTGGTCCCGCCACCGGCAAAAGGCGCCGCGTGGTGCTGCGCGGCGATATGGACGCGCTGCCTTTGGCCGAGGAAACCGGCCTTCCCTTTGCGTCGCAGATCACGGGCCGGATGCATGCCTGCGGCCATGACGGGCACACCGCCATGCTGGTCGGCGCGGCAAAGCTGCTCGCCGAACGCAGCGGCGATTTCGATGGCGAGGTCTGGCTGATGTTCCAGCCGGGCGAGGAAGGCTTTGGCGGCGGGCGCATGATGGTCGAGGACGGCCTGCTGACCGACGAACATGGCCCGCCCGACGCCTGTTTCGCCCTCCATGTCATGCCCAATGCCCGGCACGGCCAGATCGCCTGCATCCCCGGCCCGCTGATGGCGGCTTCGGACACTCTGCAGGTGGTGGTCAAGGGTTCGGGCGGCCATGCCTCCATGCCCCACGGCGCGGCCGATCCCATGCCCGTCGCGGCAGAGATCGTGACCGCGCTGCAGGCGATGGTCACGCGCCAGTTCGATGCGGGCGAGCCGGTGGTCGTCACCGTCACGAGGATCGAGGCAGGGCATGCCGACAATGTCATCGCCGATGCCTGCACCATGCGCGGCACGCTGCGAACCCTCTCGGACGAGACCCGCGCCCGCCTGCCGCAAGCGATCGAACGGCTGGCCACCAACATCGCTGCCGCCCATGGGCTGAGCGCGGAGGTCACGGTGAAACCGGGCTTTCCCGTCACCGTGAACGATCCGCGCGCCTTCGCCCTCGCCCGCGAGGTTGCGGTTCGCGAATTTGGCGCGGACAGCTTCGAGACGCTGAAACGCCCGCTGATGACGGCGGAGGATTTCAGCTATGTGTTGAACCATGCGCCCGGCGCGATGCTGTTCCTGGGCGTCGCGCGCGAAGGCGACGACTGGTCGCAGTGCTGCGGCCTGCATTCGCCGCGCATGCATATGGACGAGACTGCCCTGCCGCGAGGGGCCGCCCTGCTGGCGGCGCTGGGGCTGGCGGTCTTGCAGAAAGGTTTGCCCGCATGACCACGCGCGACGGCATGAACCAGCCCCGCATCGACATCGGCCGGGTGGAGGGCGACATCAACGCCATCGCGCGCTTCGGTTTCAACGAGGAGGACCGCGGTGTCTATCGCCAGGGCTTCTCGCCCGAGGACATGGCCGCGCGGCAGTGGCTGCGAGGCCGCATGGGCGAACTGGGGCTCGATCACCGCATGGACGGGGCGGGCAATGTGATCGGGCGTTACGACCCGGATGGCGCGGGCGCCGACAAGCCTGCCATCGTCATCGCCTCGCATCTCGATTCGGTCCCTGCGGGCGGCATATTCGACGGGGTGCTGGGCGTGGTCGCTGGTCTGGAAGTGATCCGCACCATGAAGGACGCGGGCGTCAAGCCGAACTACCCGATCGAGGTTATCGCCACCAGCGAGGAGGAAGGCCGTTTCGGCGGCATGCTCGGCGCGCAGGCGATGACCGGAAACCTGACCCGCGAATGGCTGGAAGGCGCGGCGGACGAGCATGGGCTGGCGCTGAAGGACGCGATGGCGGACGCGGGGCTGGATTATCTGCAGGCGCTCCACGCCTATCGCCGGCCCGAAACGCTGCACGCCTTTCTGGAACTTCATGTCGAGCAGGGTCCGGTGCTCGACACCGAAAACACCACCATCGGCGTGGTCGAGGGGATTTCGGGCGTGTTCAAATGGATGGTCAAGCTGAAGGGCAAGCCCGACCATGCGGGCACCGCGCCGATGCACCTGCGGTCCGACGCGCTGATGGGCATGGTCGATTTCGCGCATGAAATCCCGCGCATCATCGACGAGGAAGGCACCGACAAGAGCCGGATCACCATCGGCCATGTCGCGCTGAAACCCGGATTCCCGCATACCGTGCCCGGCGAGGCGGACTTTACCATCGTGGGCCGCGATCTCGACGAAGAGGTGATGAAGCGGCTGGCCGACAGCTGCCGCAAGGTGCTGGAATCGATCTCGCGCCGCCACGGTCTGAAGTTCGATTACGAACAGATGAGCTGGCTTGCCCCCGCCTATTGCGACGAAGGGATCGTCGCGACGATCGAACGCAACGCGAAAGCGCTGGACTACAGCTACAAGGTGATGCCGTCGGGCGCGGGGCATGACGTGCAGTTCTTCACCGCTCTGACCCGCACCGGCCTGATCTTCGTGCCCAGCGTGGGCGGCATCAGCCATGCCCCCGACGAATGGACTCACTGGACCGATGTCGAACGCGGCGTGCAGCTGTTGTGCAACTGCGTCATGGAACTAGCCTGCGCGCCGGAGCGCGTTAACCCTTTGGAACAATCGGTTTCCCGCTGATCGCGCACGATTTGTCGCAATGGTGGCAGCAAATTAGAGAAATCATATCTCGAAAGGGTTGATGGCCTTGCCACATCTGTCTCGCAGGGGGATGAAAGGTCTCCCGGGGGCAGGTATTTTCAAGGTTTTACTTATCGAACTCGGTTAATTTCGATTTATCCCCTCGCCCCCATGGCCAAGCGAAGGGAAATTCGTATGAGACAATTCGATCGTGCTCGCCGGACCGGCATGCTGACAGGCACCGCGTTTGCAGCATTCGTCGCGATGACCGCGCCGCAATCCGCCATGGCGGAGGAATGCGTGATGGAAGATTCGGGCTCCGCGACGCAAAGCACGCAGGGTGCGACAAGCAATGGCGCCACTGCCACCGCTTGCGGAACCGAAGCTTCTGCCAACAGTCCCAACAGCACCGCCGTAGGCTATCAGGCGAAGGCCAATCTGACGTCAGCCGTCGTGCCGACCGGTTTCACCGACGGTGCCGTGGCGTTCGGTGCCCGCGCTGTTGCCGTGGGCTTCGATACGATCGCCCTTGGCAATGATGCCCGCGTTGGAACCGTCGATGGCACCGCCGGCGGCAATACGACTTACGGTTTCGCCGATTTCAGCACTGCGGTTGGCGCGGATTCGCGCGTCAGCGGCATTATGTAGCAAACGCACCAATGCGTAGATGGTTATCCATCTGCGCGATGCTGCTTGTCATCGTTTGTGGTGCAAAGCCTGTATGGGCGCTAGGTGCTGATAGTGTATTCGCCCATCGGCATGAACTTAGCCCGTTCGGTCGTGAAGTTCTTGTAATCCGTATCGAGCAGCGAAAACCACCGTTCACCTACGGTCACGGCGTAGGCTCGCTTAGTAAAATGCCATTCATCGTCAGTGCTGGTGCGATATTTGGCAGTTGCCACCAAAAGTATCGAGACTTCCTTCTCGGCTTCGATGTGCTGGATAGCGTCCACCAGTCGGTAGTTCTCACCAGCACCACCCGTTATGGCTTCCCCTGGGATTATATTCGTGGGCCTTCGCTCTTTGGCTTCACAGCTGGCGAAAAGCGTCTCGGCTCTCGTATTCGAGGGATGGTAGATTTTAAGCGCGGCCGAAAGTTTAACATCAGCCGCTACTGTTTTCCCGATGTTACGAAAATCGCACTCCCACCTAATATTAAGCCCCTTTTTCTCATAGGCGGCATTAGCAATTTTAGGCTCAACAATGATCCAGGCGCGCTGCGCCGCCTCAGCGATTTCGTTCGCTCGGACCATCGCCTTAGTAGCATCGCCAGTGTCTTTGACGGCTTCGCGAGTCAGAGCGATCTGCCAAAGCAAAAGGCTAGAGCCGATTACGGCGACCCAGAAGCCCCACTTTGTCCAAAATGCACTATCTTCGGCAGCATTGGCCGACTTCCACTGAGCGCAAAGGTCGCTTTCGCTCTCGCTTTTTGGATCTTCGCAGGGGGTGCGATTTGGGAAGGTTTGGGGGCCTGAGTGGCAGAAAGGGCATCCGGCCACTGTGGCTTGCTATCGGCCTGGCTATAGGGCTGATACCGTTTTTGCTCGGTATCGTTTGACGCCATTGTCATGGCACCCAAACCGAAAGCTATTAGAAGTGCCGCTAGTCCTGCAAGTGCAGCGACGAACAGCCGATTGCTGTCAGACATTGAATGAGAAACACCGCCGTGAATTTACCCCGGCTGATCTTGTTCCTGATATTCGGCTCGGAGTCCATCACGCCAATGTCAGCCAACTTGCCGACCAGATCGGCATAGGTGACGTTCCGCCGCTTCAATTCGGCTTTCAGAAGGCCCTTCACGCGGTCCTCCCATTCCTTTTCCTGCACAGGCATTGCTATCTCCGATGATGCTTTATGTCATCATAGGCGATACGTTTATCCTTGACAACAGTGCATAGTGTCATCATATATAGTGCATAAGCACTGGAAACGATGACATGGCACAACACTTTCTCCTCTCCGCAAAAGCCCGCAGCCTCTCTTTGAAGGCGGTTTTTCGCATGGGCGAAGATGCGGCCTATCAGACCTTCTGCCATCTTCGGTGGCCTGAGACGGAAGGCGAAGCCGTTTGCCCACGTTGTGGCTGTGTCGAGACTTACAACATCGCCACCCGTCGCAAGTTCAAGTGCGTTGCCTGCCATCACCAGTTCAGCGTCACCAGCGGCACGATCTTCGCTTCGCGCAAGCTGTCGTTCACCGATCTGCTGGCTGCTATCGTGATCTTCGTGAACGGTGCCAAGGGCATCAGCGCTCTGCAGGCGAGCCGCGATCTGGACGTTCAGTATAAGACCGCCTTCGTGCTGTTTCACAAGCTGCGCGAAGCGATGGCCCGCGAGCTGGCCGACACCAAGCTTGAAGGCACGGTCGAAATGGACGGGGCTTATTTTGGCGGTCACGTTCGCCCTGCCAATCGCAAGGAAGATCGCAAGGATCGCCGCCTTGCCGTAAACCAGACTGGCAAGCGGCAGTGCGTTGTCATCATGCGCGAGCGTGGCGGTCGTGCGCTGCCCTTCGTGGTGCGCCAGGAAGGCGATGCAGTGCCCTATGTGCGCGACCACGTTGACAACCTTGCCGTGATTCACGCTGACGAGGCTTCAAGCTGGGATGCGCTTCACGCTGGCTGGCAGGCATGGCGCATCAATCACTCGCTGGCATATTCGGCTGAGGGTGCCTGCACCAATCAGGCTGAAAGCTACTTCTCGCGCCTTCGCCGGATGGAAGTCGGCACCCATCACCATATCGCTGGGCCGTATCTCTATGCCTATGCAGGTGAAGCTGCATGGCGTGAGAACAACCGCCGCCAGTGCAACGGTTCGCAGGCTATGATGGTGGCTGGTTCGGCTATGGAAGCGCGTCAGAGCCGCCAGTGGTCGGGATACTGGCAGCGCTGAAATTGCGATGATCGCAATTTTGCGTTTGCAATTTCCGAGTGAAAAGAGAACAAGGGTGACGGTCCGCCGCGAGTTTGGTCAACAAACCGCGTTAGCGGCTAGGGTATGACCGGCAGTGGGCACAGACGTGTTCCACTTTGCCAAACCGAATGCGGGTGTAGCTCGTTACTGACACCGCCTTCGGCCAACTGCATGCGATCCGCATAGTCAGTCTCCTGCAGGGGTCCGGGGTTAAAGCCCCGGGCTCCGGGGTCGCCCCATGCGCCCCGGGCGGCATCAGCGCGCCATGGGGTCAAGCAGAAGAAAGACGGCGGACCGTCGCAAACCTTATGAGGTTGACGGGCCGCGAAAGTCGAATCGAATCTCCGAATGAATCGTGAACACTAGTCGAACAAGTTGAAGCCGTGATCTTTATGCAACATATTTGCGTAAAGACATAAAGTGCTGGTTATATAAGGGAATCTTTATGTGACGGCTAAAGGATCTCCGACCATCACCCAAAACCGCCGGTGCCCCTTGTCATCGGTCTGCCGCACCTGCCCCGCCTTCTTGAGCCTGCCTAGAGCCGCATAGGTGCGATCCACCATGTTCTGACGCATACGCTTGTCGCGTGGATCAATCCCGCGAGCCTGCATCACGAACTCGGTTACCTCTATCGTCTTTAGCGGTTTGTCAGCCTGTCTCAGGCAGGTGAAGATGTGGCGGGCCATCTGCCCTTCCGGTGCCGCGTGTAGGGCTGGAACGCGCTTTACGCTGTCTCTGAGCGTAACGTCAGGATCGAACACCCTGATAGCGCCTTCGATGCTGGCAAGGTCTGCCTCAAGCATCGCTATGCTGTCTTTGGCTATGGTGATGTCGCGAAGGATTTCAGCGCGCTTGTTCGCCAAGCCGTTTAAAATGGGGTCTGTCGTCATACGCGATACATAGCGCATAACCGGTGATGGCATCTATCCGCACGTTGGTGCGTTTGCTACATAATGCCGCGCGTCAGCGCCGCATTCGGCACCGCCATCGGCAAGGTCGCAACCGTGTCGGCGCAAGGCGGCAGCGCCATCGGCGCTTACGCGCGCGCATCGGGCGTCAACGGCATCGCCTTTGGCAGCGACGGGAATCTGAACGACGGCTCCCGCCTGGGCGCCGACGCGTCCGGGACCAACTCCATCGCCATCGGCACCAATGCCGGGGCCACCGCCGAATCGGCGACGGCTATGGGGACCGAGGCGAATGCCGGCGGCGGGTTCAGTAATGCCATCGGCTTCCGCGCGCAGTCGGCGGGCTTGCGCTCCACCGCAGTCGGCAATTTCGCCAGCGCCGCGGGCCGCGATGCTGCCGCCTTTGGCCGGGCTGCCAACGCATCGGGCATCCTGTCGGGCGCGTTCGGTTATGAAGCGACCGCCAGCGGCGGCCGCGCTGTCGCCATGGGCACCCAGGCCGTCGCCAGCGGATCGGCTGCTGTCGCCGTGGGCACCTCCGCCGTGGCCGCGTTCAACAACTCGACCGCTGTCGGCTATCAGGCGACGACGACCGATGTGAACCAGGTCACGCTGGGCGGCACCGGGTCGTCGGTGCGGGTCGGCGATATCGATGCCTCGACGGCTGCGCAGGAAGGGCAGCTCTACTCCGTGACCGTCGACAACGAAGGCACGTTGGGCAAGGGCAGCGCGCTGGCGACCGGCCAGCAGGTGGCCTCGCTCGCCACCCAGATGCAGGCGGTGGCGGCGGTGTCCGATGCGCAGTTCGCGGCGCTGCAGGCCGATGTCGACACGCTGGGCTTCCAGCTTGACGACCTCGACGAAAGCACGCGCGGCGGCATTGCCTCGGCGATGGCGCTGGGCGGCCAGATGATCGTGCCTGACAGCACGATCTCGGTCTCGGGCAATGTCTCGACCTATCGCGGCGAGCAGGGCTTTGCCGGCTCGGTCGCCGCACGGGTCGCGCCGCGCATCTATGTCTCGGGGGGCATTGCGGGGTCGACCGCGAAGAACTCGACCGGCGGACGCGTGGGCGTCGCGCTGGGTTTCTGATACTTACCAAGTGCAAAGAAAGGGGCGGGCGCTTTCACGAGCGTTCGCCCCTTTCGCTTTTCAGGCCGCGAACAGGCTCCACAATTGCTGCCCCGCCAGCACGGCGAAAAGCAGCGCCGAACCTGCCAGCGTCAGGTTCGACAGCCAGCCATTGCGCGCCTCGGCCGGAAAGTCACGGCGGTTCAGCAGCCATAGCAGAGTGACCGCCAGAAACGGCATGAACAGCGCGCCGAACGCGCCATAGATCACCGCCAGCAGGAACGGCTGCTGCGCATAGAGCAGCAGCATCGGCGGAAAGGTCAGCCACGCGGCATAGGCGCGAAACGGCGCGCTGCGTTCGGGCGGGCCTTCGGGCAGGGGCCGGTCGAAGAACTGCACGTACCAGTCGGCAAAGAACAGGCTCATCCCGTGCCACACGCCCAGCACCGATGAAAAGGCGGTGGCCGCGAAGCCGACGAGGAAAGCGGCGGCAATGAAGCGTCCAAAGCGCGCCTCGAGCACGTTGGACAGGTCCAGCAGGCCGCGGTCCCCGCTCTGCAGCGCGATGCTGGCGGCAAACAGCAGCTCCGCGCCGACGATCATCATGGCGACGACGAAAATGCCGGTCAGCACATAGGCCAGCGCATTGTCGATCCGCATCAGCGGCAGCCAGCCGGTGCCGTTCCAGCCCTTGGCCTGCGCCCAATATCCATAGGCGGCGGTCGTCACCGTGCCGCCCACCCCGCCGATCAGCCCCAGCGTATAGAACAGCGAATTGTCGGGCAGTGAAAAGGCAAGGCCCGCCAGCACCTGCGGGAAATCGGGCGCGGCCAGTATCGCGAGCCCGACGATGATGACGAACATCAGCCCGACCAGCAGCTTCACCAGCACTTCAAGCCGCTCGTACCGGTTGAAGAAAACGAAGGCGAAACCGGCCAGACCCGTCAGGATCGCCCAGCCGGTCAGCGGAATCGCCGGGAATAGCGCCGCCAACGGCAGCGCGGTCGCGCTCATCGCGGTGGCGCCATAGATGAAGCCCCAGACCACGACGTAAATGCCGAAATACCAGCCGGTCCAACGGCCCAAGGATTGCCAGCCCGCCAGGATCGTCGATCCGGTCGCAAGGTGATAGCGCGCCGACCCTTCGGACAGCGCGATCTTGACGATGCAGCCCAATATCGCCGCCCACAACAGCGCATAGCCGAAGCGCGAACCCGCGATCAGCGTCGCAACCAGATCGCCCGCACCCACGCCGGTGGCGGCCACGACGATGCCGGGGCCGATGTGGCGCCAGAGGCTTCCCGACGGCTGCTCGCTCATGCGGCGATCAGATCAGTTCCTCGATCGCGTGGAGCGCAATCGCGTGGTTGAGGATGATGTCCTTGCGCGTGTTCGCGGTGTGATCGTCGGACTGCTTGTATTCGGCGATGCTGGCGCGCAGCTTTTCCTCGTCGAAGATGCCGTGCTCGGCGATCTTGTCCGACGACAGCCATTTGTCCAGCAGCAGGTCGATCTCGCGCCCCTTCTCGTCGCTGGTATGCGCGGGCGGGGCCATGAAGGCGAATTTCTCGCGCTTGTAGAGCACTTCGGGCAGCACATGCTTCATCGCCTCGCGCACCACCCATTTCTCGATCCCGTCGCGGATGCGGACCGATGGCGGGATGCGCATGGCCAGTTCGGCGACATGATGGTCGAGGAAGGCGGGGCGCGATTCCAGGCTGTTGGCCATGTCGACGCGGTCGCCGCCCCAGTTGAGGATCTGGCCCTCCAGCATGGTCTTGATCCAGCTGTATTGCACCTTATCCAGCACATGCCGCCCGTCGAGCATCGACTTGTCGAGCGAGTAGGCGATAGCCGCGACCGGGTCATAGCCGTCCAGCTTCGCCACGAATTCGTCCGACAGCAGCGGCTTCACCCGTTCGTAGACCAGCATCCATGGCTGGATCCAGCTGGGGGTGAAACCCATCACCTCCTCGAACGCGGGATGGCTGATCGTCTCCTCGGCCAGCACGCTGCCCGAGAAGATCTTGTTGCGCTCCTTCATCTCGGCCCCGGCGGCGCTTGTCGCATAGGCGGGGTCGTGGAGGAAATAATCGGCCTTGAACTGGGCATAGCCGCCAAACAGCTCGTCGCTGCCCTCGCCCGTGATCACCACCTTGTAGCCGTTTTCGGTCACGTGCTTTGACATCAGCATCTTGGCGACGCCCAGCGTGTTGTAGAAAGTGCGCTCGGAATAATAGACCGCATCCTCGAAATTCTGGCCGTAGAGATCGGCGGCGGACACCCGCAATATGTCTTGGTCCGCGCCGACCATCTCGGCCATTTCGGTGGCGATCGAGGTTTCGTCATAGCGCGCATCGTCGAAGCCAATGGTGAAGGCCTTGACGGGAGATTGCTGGATCGCCGCCGCCATGCCGAGGATCGAGCAGCTGTCGATGCCGCCGGACAGGTAGCAGGCGACCGGAACGTCCGCCTCCAGCCGCAGGGCGATGGATTCGACCAGCGCCTTGCGGACATTCTCGATATGCTCCTCGTCGGGAAGTTCGTCATGCTCACCGTCGAGCGGGAAGTCGGCGTCCCAATAGCGGCGCTCTTCCACCGCGAAGCCGTCGCCGTCGCGGCTGACGATCAGCATGTGGCCGGGCTTCACCGCCTCGATCCCCTTCCACAGCGTCATGCCGGGGACCATCACCTGCATCATCTGGTGCAATTGCGCGCGCGGATCGAGTTCGCGCGGAACATCGGGATGCGCCAGCATCGCCTTGATCTCGCTGCCCCAGAACACGCCCGCCTCACCCACATGGCAAAACAGCGGGCGAATGCCGAACCTGTCGCGCACAAGGATCAGCTGCTGCTTCGCCTCGTCAAAGATGGCGAAGGCGAATTCGCCGCGCAAATGGTGCACGAAATCAAGGCCATGCTTGTGGTAAAGCTTGATCGCCAGCTCGCTGTCCGACTTGGTGTTGAAGTCATAGCCATCGGTGCGCAGCAGGCCACGAATACGCTTGTAGTCGTAGAACTCGCCGTTCGCGGTCAGCACCATACCACCGGTGCCGTCGCTCTCGCGGCCGAAGATCGGCTGGTCGCCTGCGTTCAGCCCGATGATCGACAGCCGCGTATGGATCATCGCCAGCGCATTGCGCGCATCGATATGAAAGCCGCGCCCGTCGGGCCCGCGGTGATACAGCGCGTCGGCCATCTTCTCGGCACGGATAACGGTTTCGGGGTGATGGGAGCGGGCCCATAGCCCGGCAATTCCGCACATCGGGGCGTTCCTTTACTTGATGAGTTCGCGGGGCACGATGTTGCGCACCCGCCCGAAAATGGCGAGCAGCAGCGCCTGCCGCAGCCAGACCGCGCCATCCGCCTGGTTGAAATAGAGATTATGGTCGGTGTCATCGAGGCAGGTGCCCAGCTCTTCCCCGCGCGCCAGCGGGTGCAGGATGACCGTGTCGGTCTTCAGCTGGCTTTGCGAGGACAGCGAAAACTCGTCGCCGAAGAAGCGGTAGCCGTCGCCCAAAAACGCGATGGCGTTCATGTAGATGACGTCGAGATATTCGAGGCTCTGCTTCAGATTGCGGCTGAAATCGAAAGTGATCGGGCTGGCATTGGTCAGCGCGCGCAGTTCCGCACCCAGCGGGTCCGCCATTTCCGAGAAGATCGTGATATGGTTGATGTTCTTGTGGAACAGCAGCGCCAGCGTAAGGAAGCTCTTCACCGTGCGCATATTGCCCGGCGTGCCGATGATGCCGATGGTCAGGCGGAACTGTTCGGGCAAGGTGCCGAACGCCAGCTCGGGCCGCCATTTCATCAGCGCGTACCAGTCGGCCAGCGCCTGCGTCGGATGTTCGTCCGACCCGTTGCCGCCATTGATCAGCGGGATGCGCATATATTCGGTCAGCTGCTGCAAGGCCTGCTGCTGCGTATGCCGCACCACCACGACATCGGCGTAGCTGTTGAACATCTGCCCGATGTCGCGCATCGATTCGCCCTTGGCGACGCCGGTGGTCTTGGCGTCGGCCACGCTCAGCGTCTTGCCGCCGACGTGGAGCATCGCGCTTTCGAACGAGAGCCGCGTGCGGGTGGACGGTTCGAAGAAGGCCGCGGCCATGATCTTGTCGTCCAGCGCATGGCCCGCCGGAAACTTGCGCAGCTGAAGATAGGCGGCCAGCTTGGACAATTCCTGCATCAGCGGCAGATCGAACTGCGCCGCCGACAGGATCGAGCAATTGTGCAGCCGGTCGAGCACGTCGAGGTCGAGCTTTGGCGACATGGCGAGCAGGTCATGGGGATCGGGGCGATTGCCCAGCACCCCCGCCTTGCGCTGCGGATCGGCGCGGTGGTCCAGCTGGCTGGCGGATTGAATGTCGTTCACCAGATCGACCCCGATTTCGCATCGCGCAGCAGCATCGCGCCCAGCGCAAGCGCGGAGATCGCGCACCAGATCAGCGCGGTCCAGACCGCGAATTCGAGGAAACCTGCAGAAAAGCTCATGAGTCCTCCTTCAACCGCGCCCAGTCGAACCGGTTCCGGTTCAGCGCGCAGGCCGCCAGCATCCAGACCATGGACACCGCGGTCGCGATGGTCGTCGCGACGAACCAGCCGATGGTGAAATAGCATATCAGCCCCGCGCCCGCGCCCAGCAGCATCGCGCCCAGCGCGCCCGCCGTACTGGCGCTGCACCAATAGAGGCCGGTGATGATCGGAAAGATCATCGCCCCGACCAGCGGCCCGGCGAAAAACAGCACGCTGGCCAGCGTCCCGATGCGCGGCGCGCATAGCGCCCATGTCAGCAGCCCCAGCGCCAGCGTGATCCACTGCGCCGCCGATTTCAGCGCCGCGGGCGAGGCATCGGGGCGCAGCAGGCGGCGCCAGATATCCTCGGTCACCAGATCGCTGGTGGCGGCGAGCAGGCTGTCGATGCTGGAGGCGAGCGAGCAGAACACGATGATGAAAATGCCGATAGCCCCCGCCGTGCCCAGCACCTGCGCGATCACCAGCGGTCCGACCATGTCCGCGCTGGGCACCGCGACGCCCAGCGCGCCCGAGGCGAGCGCGATGAAGCCAGCCGCAACGGGGATCGGCAACCACACCAGCCCGCCGATGAAGAACGCCTTGCCGCCCACGCCTTCGCGGAACGCAAAGGCGCGGCTCCACCAGACGTTGTTGTGAAACACCTCGCCCAGGCCGAACAGCAGATTGTTGAAGATCGCCATGATCGCGGCGGGGAACAATACGTCGAGCAGCGCGGGCTTGTTCGCGGACAGTTCGGCGTGGATCTCGCCGACGGACACCTGGCTGAGCACCGCGAATCCGGTGATGACGATGCCAATGATGATGATCAGCGTCTGGATGAAATCGGTGCCGATCACCGCCCCCAGCCCGCCGCGCATCGTATAAAGCACGCAGACGCCGAGGATGACCGTCATCCCCCAGACATAATCGATCCCGGCCAGCGCCTCCAGCAAGATGCCGCCCGCCATCGCCATGCTGACCAGCCATGTCAGCGAATAGAACAGGGTGAAGATCAGGAACACCGCCCAGGTCGCGCGGCCATATCGCAGGCGGAAGAAATCGCCGCTGGTATAGCCATGCGGCATCAGCGTGCGGATCCGCACCGCCAGCGGCGCGAACAGCATCAATCCCAGCGAGGCGGTGGAATAGGCGATCATGCCCCACACCCCCAGCTCCAGCGCGAATTGCGGAGCCAGCATCGTTGTGTTCGACGTGATCCACGTCGCCGCCGCCGTCGCCGATCCCAGCGCCAGCCCGACATTGCGGCCTGCCAGCGCATGATCCTCGAAGCTCTTGTTGCGGCGGCCCCAATAGATGCCCAGCCCGACCCACAGCACGCTGAACCCCGCCAGCAGGATCCAGCCCAGCGTGGGGTCGAGGAAGATCGTGCGTTCAGCCACGGCGCGCACCGCGCAGGATGATCGCCAGCACCATCAGGAACACGACCCCGCCCAGCAGGGTCAGCAGCAAGGCGCGGGTCAGCGACTGGTGCCGCACCTCGACCATGATGGTGTCGCCCGTGCCGCTGTCCTCGCCCACCAGTTCGGCGCGGTAATCCCCGTCGGCAAGGCCGGAAACGAACAGCCTGTCACCCTTGCCGCGATAGATCGGGCGGGAACGGCCATTGTCGCCGGTGATCGTAAGGCGTGTCGGTTCGAACGCCTGCCACTCGAAAGTGACTTGCCCGGTATCGCTGGTCAGCGGGCCGGTTTCGCTGAAAGTGGGCGCATCGGGCCACGCTTCGCCGGGGGACTGCTGGGCCGCGGCCGGAAATGGCGCGATAAGGAGCGCGAATGCCATGAGGGCGATGGCGAGCAGCGCCAACCCTCTTCGGGCGGCGCTTGCCGTGTCAGATAGCCCGTTTACCGCGATCCCGCCTGCTCCATAACCTCGTTCAGGTCAGGCCTATCAAAGCATGGCGGCAAGGGCCACCGGCGGCGGGAATTTTATCCCGCCGCCGGTGTGCGCCGCATCAATCGGCCAGCGACTTGTTGATTTCCTCGACCATCTTCTTGGCGTCGGAAAGCAGCATCATCGTCTGGTCCATGTAGAACACGTCGTTGTCGACGCCGGCATAGCCGACGCCGCCCATCGAACGCTTGATGAAGAACACCTGCTTGGCCTTGCCCACGTCGAACACGGGCATGCCGAAGATGGGCGAGGACTTGTCGGTCTTCGCCGCCGGATTGACCACGTCGTTCGCGCCGATGACAAAGGCGACATCGGTCTGCGCGAACTCGCCGTTGATGTCCTCCAGCTCGAACACCTCGTCATAGGGCACGTTGGCTTCGGCCAGCAGGACGTTCATGTGGCCGGGCATGCGGCCCGCGACCGGGTGGATCGCATATTTGACCGTGACGCCCTTCTCTTTCAGCAGGTCGCTCATCTCGCGCAGCACGTGCTGCGCCTGTGCGACCGCCATGCCGTATCCGGGGATGATGATGACCTGTTCGGCCTGGCTCATCATGAAGGCCGCGTCCTCGGCGCTGCCGCGCTTCCACGGACGGTCGACCTTGACCGCGCCGTCTCCGCCGCCGCTGTCGTCCGCGCCGAAACCGCCCGCGATCACGCTGATGAAGCTGCGGTTCATCGCCTTGCACATGATGTAGGACAGGATCGCACCCGACGATCCGACCAGCGCGCCGGTGATTATCATCGCCGTGTTGTGCAGGGTAAAGCCCATCGCCGCCGCGGCCCAGCCCGAATAGCTGTTGAGCATGGAGACGACCACCGGCATGTCCGCCCCGCCGATCGGAATGATCAGCAGGAAGCCGATGACGAAGGCAAGCACGAGGATGACCGGGAATACCCATTCCGGCACCGGGTTGCTGTGCGCGAACATCGCGGTCAGCACCAGGATCGCGACGATGGTGCCCAGGTTGATGACATGCCGCGCGGGCAGCATGATCGGCGAACCGCTCATGTTTCCGTTCAGCTTGAGGAACGCGATGACCGATCCCGAGAAGGTAATCGCGCCAATCGCCGCGCCCAGCGCCATCTCGACCCGGCTGACCGGATCGATGACAAGCGTTTCCAGGCCCGTGGCATCGACGAAGCTGTCGAGAATGCCGAACGCGCCCGGATTGGCATAGGCCGCGCCCGCCACCAGCACCGCGGCAAGCCCGACCAGCGAGTGAAACGCAGCAACCAGCTGCGGCATCGCGGTCATCGCGATCTTGCGCGCGATCACGAAACCGATCGTGCCGCCGATGGCGATGGCGATGCCGATTTCAGGCAGGCTGGCGATGTCGTGCGTGATCAGCGTGGTCACGACGGCGATTGTCATGCCGATCATGCCATAGCGGTTGCCCGCACGGCTGGTGGCCGGGCTCGACAATCCGCGCAGCGCGAGGATGAAGCACACGCCCGCGACCAGATAGGCAAGCGCCACCCAGGGATTCACGCCGGTATCGCCTGCGCCGACGGCCAGAAGGTTAAGCATGCTCATGCCTCACCCCCTTCGGCCTTCTTGAGCGCGCGCGGTTCCTTTTTCTTGTACATCGCCAGCATGCGCTCGGTGACCGCAAAGCCGCCGAAGATGTTGACGCTGGCCAGCACGACGCCCAGCAGCCCCAGCCACTTGGCGGTTTCGCTGCCCGCTTCGGCGGCGGCGATCAGCGCGCCGACGATGATGACCGACGAGATCGCATTGGTCACCGCCATCAGCGGCGTGTGCAGCGCGGGCGTTACCGACCACACCACGTAATAGCCGACGAAACACGCCAGCACGAAGATCGACAGGATCGCAATAAAGTCCATGTCCGGTTCCCCCCCTTAGCCCAGCAGCCGTTCGTGGACGATCTTGCCGCCCTGCGTCAGCCGGATCGCATTGCCGATTTCCTCGTCCAGCACCGGTCCGCCCGCGTCCTTGTCCCAGAAGGCGGACACGAAGTTGAACAGGTTGCGTGCGAACAAGGCCGAAGCGTCCGCCGCCAGATGCGCCGGCGTATTGGAATAGCCGATGATATTGACGCCGTGCTTTTCGACCGTCTGGTCGGGCACCGATCCCTCGACATTGCCGCCCTGTGCGACGGCCAGGTCGAAGATCACGCTGCCCGGCTTCATCGTCGCGATCTGCGCGTCGGTGACAAGGCGCGGCGCGGCGCGGCCCGGGATCAGCGCGGTGGTGATGACGATATCCTGCTTGGCGATATGGCTCGACACCAGCTCCGCCTGCGCGGCCTGGTATTCCTCGCTCATCTCGGTGGCATAGCCGCCGCTGCCTTCGCCTTCGATCCCGGCGACCTTCTCGACGAAGATCGGCTTGGCGCCCAGCGACTTGATCTGTTCCTTGGTGGCGCTGCGCACGTCGGTCGCAGAGACCTGCGCGCCCAGACGCTTGGCTGTGGCGATGGCCTGAAGCCCCGCGACGCCCACGCCCATCACGAAGACGCGCGCGGCCTGCACCGTGCCTGCCGCCGTCATCATCATCGGAAAGGCGCGGCCATATGTATTGGCACTTGCGATCACGGCCTTGTAACCGGATAGGTTGGATTGGCTGGATAGCACGTCCATCGATTGCGCGCGGGTAATGCGCGGCATCAGTTCCATCGCCAGCGCTTCGTAACCCGCCGCCGCATAGGCATCGGTACGCGCGCGGTCGCGGAACGGGTCGAACACGGCGGCGACCTTGGCGCCCTGCTTCGCGCCGGTCATCAGCGTCACTTCGGGCGCCTGCACGCCGAACACCCAGTCGGCGTTCGCGACCGTGGCGGCCAGATCGCCGACCTCGGCCCCCGCCTCGCGATAGGCCTCGTCGGTGATCGCGGCCTTCAGCCCCGCCCCGCTCTCGACCCGCACCGTCGCGCCCAGCGCGGTCAGTTTCTTCGCCGTCTCGGGGCTCAATGCCACCCTCGTCTCGCCATCCGCGCGCTCTTTCAGCGTCGCGATGACGGGTCCAGCCACTGTCTCGGCCTCCGCCATGCTATCCCTTCCCTCCGTTGTCTTGGGTCGGCGGGCCGCTGTCTTGCAGCACCGGACACCGCCTTCCCGCTTATGATCCGGACATCAGTCCACGTAATGCGCCGTCGTCTTTTCCCTTACCTCTTCCGCCGTCACCCCGTCCGCCAGTTCGATCAGCCGGAACGGGCTGTCGTGATCGGGCCGCTGAAACACGGCGAGGTCGGTGATGATCATGTCGACCACGTTCGTCCCCGTCAGCGGCAGCGTGCATTCCGGGATGAACTTGGGCGATCCGTTCTTGCTGGTATGCTCCATCACCACGATGATCTTCTTGACGCCAGCGACCAGATCCATCGCGCCGCCCATGCCCTTGATCATCTTGCCGGGGATCATCCAGTTCGCGATGTCGCCGTTCTCGGCCACTTCCATCGCGCCCAGCACCGTCAGGTCGATATGCCCGCCGCGGATCATGCCGAAACTGGTGGCGCTGTCGAAATAGGCGCTGCGGTCCAGTTCGCTGATGGTCTGCTTGCCGGCATTGATCAGATCGGCGTCTTCCTCGCCCTCATAGGGAAAGGGCCCGATGCCCAGCATGCCGTTTTCCGATTGCAGCGTCACTTCGACGCCGTCGGGGATGTGGTTGGCGACCAGCGTGGGAATGCCGATGCCAAGGTTCACATAGAAACCGTCTTCCAGTTCCTGCGCCGCACGAGCGGCCATCTGGTCTCTCGTCCAGGCCATTACGCCGCCTCCCTCTTGCGGGTGGTCACGAATTCGATCTTCTTGTCATAGGGCGCGCCCACGATCATGCGCTGGACATAGACGCCCGGCAGATGGATGCAGTCGGGGTCGAGACTGCCGGTCGGCACCACTTCCTCGACTTCCACCACGCACATTTTGCCGCAGGTCGCGGCGGGCACGTTGAAATTGCGCGCGGTCTTGCGGAACACGATATTGCCGCTTTCGTCCGCCTTCCACGCCTTGACCAGCGACAGATCGGCGAAGATCCCGCGTTCGAGGATATAGTCTTCTCCGTCGAAGCTCTTCACCTCCTTGCCCTCGGCCACCTGCGTGCCGACGCCGGTCTTGGTGTAGAAACCGGGAATGCCCGCGCCGCCCGCGCGCATGCGTTCGGCCAGCGTGCCCTGCGGGCAGAACTCGACCTCAAGCTCTCCGGCCAGAAACTGGCGTTCGAATTCCTTGTTCTCGCCCACATAGGACGAGATCATCTTGCTCACCTGCTTGGTACGCAGCAGCTTGCCGATGCCTTCATTGTCGATGCCCGCGTTGTTCGATGCGAAGGTCAGGTTCTTGACCCCGCTGTCGCGCACCGCGTCAAGCAGCCTTTCCGGAATGCCGCAAAGGCCGAAACCGCCACTGGCGATCAGCAGCCCGTCTTTCAGCAAGCCGTCCAGCGCGGCGGCCGCGTCAGGATAGAGTTTCTTCATCGCGCGAAATGCCCCGTCTCCGATTATCGAACCCAACCGTACCGCTCGGGCGCTGCATTCCCATACAGGCCGCGTTCGGGCGGGTTCATTGTTACTTGTGCTAGGCACCGCCTTTGGATGCCCGTTGCGAACGGCCGGCAGGAAGGACCCTGCCTGCTGCTATCTTGCGCGGGATGGAGCCGCATCGCAAGCCCGGAACCGAAATGGTCGCGTGCCCGCTGCTTAAATTTCAGGCGCCCCTTAAATTTCAGCCGCCCCTATCAGCGAAGCCGCTCCAGGTCGCCGGGGCGGTTCACATTGGCGATCCCGATCGGATCGGGCACGCGCGCGGCGCCTAGCATGTCCAGCAATCGGGCGGGCTTGAGGCCCCCCTCGGCGACAAATCGCTCCACTTCGCCCGCCAGCCGCGCGGGCCAGAACGCGACAAGGAACTGCTGGTCGAAACAGGCGAGCCGGTCCGTGCCCAGCCGCTCGCACAGATCGTCGGGCAAAGGCAGAACGTCGACCGGCACCGACAGCACGCCGTGAAAGCCTTGTTCCACGGCGCGGTGAAGCGCGGCATTGATCGCGCCCATCGGGCCGATGCCGGGTTCGGGCCGGTCGTCGATCCGCTCCACCCCCGCATGATCGCGCCCGCACAGCACCAGCGCATCGACCTGCGGACGAAGCGCGTCGATCGCGTGATCGATCAGCGTCTTTCCATCGAACAGCGCCAGCGCCTTGTCGCTGCCGAACCTTTGCGCCTTGCCGCCCGCGATGATCGCGCCAAGGATGCCTGCCCCGCGCGTCACTGCGGCACGTCCTCGGGCAGGGGAACGTCCGGGACCGCGCCTGCATCGCCCGGACCGGGGGCATCGTCCGGCAGTTCGCCCGGCGCAAATTCCGGATCGACCGGATCGGCCAGCGCGCCATCGGGCGGCGGCAACAGATCAAGCTCGAGCGGCACCAGCCCTTCGAGGCCGGCCTGGATCACGATGCCTTCCCCGTCGATGGGATCGACCATTGGGACATCCTCTTCCTCAGGGCTGATCGGCGCGGCGGGCGGAGGCGCGCGGCGCAGGCTGGCGGGATCGATGGGCAGCGCGATCTCGCCCAGATCGACGCCGCGCATGAAATCGCGCCAGATCCGCGCGGGCAGCCCGCCACCGCTGTTGCCCGGAACGGGCGCATTGTCGTCGCGCCCGACCCACACGGCGGTCACCAGATCGCCCGCAAAGCCGATGAACAGCGCGTCGCGCCCTTCCTGCGATGTGCCGGTCTTGCCGAAGGTGGGCGTCCCCAGCGCGGCGGCGCGCCCCGTCCCGTTGTTTGCCGCATGCCACAGCAGGTCGAGCATCGGCGCCCATTCGCGCTGCGGGTCGAGCGCGCGGCCCGGACGGCGGCGGCGGCCCTCCACCCCGTGCACCTTCACCGGATAGCGCCCGCTGGCGAATGCGGCATAGGCGGCGGCCATTTCCTTCAATGTGATCGAAGCGCTGCCCAGCGCGATGCTGGCGTCCTCGGGCAATTCGGCGGTGACGCCAAGGTCCCTCGCCGCTTCACGCACATTGGCGAGGCCTGCGCGGTCGGCCACGCGGATCGCCGCAGTGTTGCTGGAAATGGCAAAGGCCTCGCGCAGCGTCATCTCGCCGCGATAGCCGCGATAGCCGTTACGCGGCTGCCAGTTGCCGATCCGTACGGGCGCGTCGGTGATCGTGTCGCCCGGATCCATCCCCTCGCGGATTGCGGCGAAATAGTCGAAAAGCTTGAAGGTCGATCCCGGCTGCCTTTCGGCCATGGTGGCGCGGTTGAAAGCCTCGGGCGTCCATTCCTTGCCGCCGACCATGGCGACGACGCGCCCGTCGGGCCGGATCGCCAGCAGCGCGACCTGCGACCCGCCCAGCCGCGCACGCCGCACCGCGCGTTCGGCGCGCGCCTGTATCTCGGGCACCAGCGTCGTCTGCACTTCGCCCGTGAAATCCTCGGGCAGGTCGGCGGCCAGCCAGTCGACGAACCAGCCTGCCTGTTCGGCCGATTTCTCCTCTTCCCCGATTTCGAGTTCGGGGTCGGCGACCGCATCGGCCTCTTGCTGCGTGATGAACTCCGCCTCCACCATCGCGTCCAGCACCACGCGCATCCGCTCGGTCGAGGCTTCGTAATCCACCGTCGGGGCCAGCCGCGACGGGGCCTTGACCATGCCCGCCAGCATCGCCGCCTCGCCCAGCGACAATTCCTGCGGCGTCTTGCTGAAATAATGGTTCGCGGCGGCGACCAGACCCGTCTGCCCCTCGCCGAAATAGCAGTTTTCCAGATAGCGCGAGAGGATCGTGTCCTTCGCCGCCCATGTCTCGACCCAATCGGCCAGCAGCATTTCCTGCGCTTTTCGGGTCAGGGTGCGGTCCTGCGTAAAGAAGGCGTTCTTCACATATTGCTGGGTGATGGTCGATCCGCCCGCGACCACGCCGCCCGCCCGCAGATTGTCGAAGGTCGCGCGCGCCAGCCCGCGGAAATCGACGCCGCCATGGTCATAAAAGCGCCGGTCCTCGATCGCGAGGAACGCCTGCCGCACATGGGCGGGCAAGGCCGCCGCGTCCACTTCGGCCACGGGCCTGTCGCCGCGATGCGCCAGCAATGTGCCGTCGGCGGCCAGGAAATCGACCCCCGCCGGCCCCGGCGGCGCACCCACGCGCCATGGCGGCGCCATCCATGCCTGCCAGCCGACCAGCAGCAGCAGCGCCGCGCACAGCGCCAGCAGCCAGCGCGGCTGCGCCTTCAGCCAGTCCCATGCCCTTGCACCCCTGCGCGGGGAAGGCGGGCTTGCGGGTATCGCGGTGCTGTTCATCCGGCGCGAAATGATCGGTGCAACGGGGCGGGGCGGTTCATGGCACGGGTTTTGAGCAGAATTCGCGGCGCTTGAACAGTTGCCATCAGCGCCTTCCGGGCATGGCGGCACGACCCTGCGCGAAACGACACTTGACGATCCGCGCCGTTTCGGCAGTTTCGCAAACAAGTATCTCGTGAAATCAATCCTGTTGCCGGAGCCTCCATGATCACACCATCCAGCCGGTCCGTCCGGGTTTCCCTGCTTGGCCTGCCGTCCCTGCTTGCAATCTCGGGTGCCCTTGCCCTCGCGCCCGCGCTGGCATTCGCGCAGGACGCGCCGCTGGTCCGCCCCGGCGCACCCGGACAGGCCTCCACCGCGCTGTCTCCCGAACAGGCGATCGAGGTTGCGCAGGCTGGCTATTCGCCCGCCGACGTGCGGTTTCTGCAGGACATGATCCATCACCATTACCAGGCGATCGAGATGGTGAACCTCGTCGCGGATCGCACTAATGACGAAGAGGTGCTCAGCCTCGCCTCGCGGATCGAGGCGAGCCAGGACGACGAAATCGCCTTCATGCAAGGCTGGCTGAAAGAGCGCGGCGAGATGGCGCCCGATCCCGCCGCGCATGCCGCGATGGGCCACGGCGCGCAGCACGGCATGTCCGCCAGCCACAAGACAATGGCCGGCATGGCGACGCCCGAACAGATGGCCGCCCTGGCCGCCGCCAGCGGCGTCGAATTCGACCGCCAGTTCCTGACGCTGATGGTGGCGCATCACAATGGCGCGATCACCATGGTGGAGGATCTGCTGGACCAGTCGGGCACCGCCTATGATCCGGTGCTGCTGAACTTCACCACCGACGTCACCACCGAGCAGCAGGCCGAAATCGACGCGATGGTCGGCGTGCTGGCCAGCCTGACCGAGGATCCGCGCACCGGCCTGTCGGCGGGCTTTGCCAATGCGGGCATGTCGGCAAGGAACATGGTGCTGGTGAAGGAACTGCGCAAACCGGCGGGTTTCTATGACCCCGGCAACCCGTCGAACCTGCCCCCCGCGATCCCGGCCGAGACCGAGGGCGAGGACCCCAGCTATGGCAAGCGCGGATCGCATCTCAGCTTTGCCAACACCGACATGGCGTTTCGCGGCGACCTGATGGTCGCGGGCAATTACCACGGGTTCAACATCTACCGCCTTGGCGCCGAAGGCATGCCCTCGCTGGTCAGCTCGGTCGTGTGTCCGGGCGGTCAGGGCGATGTGTCCATCGTGGGCGACACGCTGATCATGTCGGTCGAGCAGCACAGCGCCCGCGTCGACTGCGGGCTGCAGGGCATCGATGACGACGTCAGCAAGGATCGCATGCTGGGCCTGCGGATCTTCGACATCTCTGACCCCGCGCTGCCGCGCCAGACCGGCGTGGTGCAGAACTGCCGCGGATCGCATACCCATTCGGTGGTGAGCGGCCCCGGCCAAGATGGCAAGATCATCGTCTATGTCTCCGGCACGGGCCCGGTGCGGGACGAGAAGGAGCTGGCAGGCTGCGTCGCCGGGCTGCCGGGGGACGAGAACAGCGCGCTGTTCAGCATCGACGTGGTCGAGATCCCCGTCGCCGACCCGTCGAAGGCCCGCGTGGTCGACAGCCCGCGCGTCTTCGCCGACGAATCCTCGGGCGGGATCGCAGGGCTGTGGCGCGGCGGCGACCATGGCGACGGCACGCAGGAAACGCGCCGCACCGACCAGTGCCACGACATCACCGTGTTCCCCTCGCTGAACCTTGCCGCGGGGGCCTGTTCGGGCAATGGCATCATCCTCGACATCTCTGATCCGCTGAAGCCAAAGCGGATCGACGCGGTGACCGACAAGGGCTTTGCCTATTGGCATTCGGCCACCTTCAACAATCGCGGCGACAAGGTGGTGTTCACCGACGAATGGGGCGGCGGCATGCGCCCGCGTTGCCGCGTGTTCGACCCCGCCGACTGGGGCGCCGACGCGGTCTATGACATCGAGGACGGCAAGCTCACCTATCGCAGCCACTACAAGCTGCCCGCCGCGCAGGGCGAGAAGGAGAACTGCGTCGCGCATAACGGGTCGATCGTGCCCATCCCGGGCCGCGATATCTTCGCGCAGGCGTGGTACCAAGGCGGTCTGTCGATCATGGATTTCACCGACAGCGCCAATCCGGTCGAGATCGCGCATTTCGACCGCGGCCCGGTCTCGGCGGAGCATCAGATCCTGGGCGGATACTGGTCGACCTATTTCTACAAGGGCCAGATCTATGGGACCGAGATCGCGCGCGGCCTCGACGTGTTCCGCCTGCAGCCCAGCGATTATTTGACGCAGAACGAGATCGACGCCGCCGCGCTGGCGCAGGAAGTGAACGGCACGTTCAATCCGCAGCAGCAGTTCCCGGTCGAATGGCCCGCCGATCCGGTGGTCGCGCTGGCCTATGTCGACCAGCTGCGCCGCGCGGGCGTGGACGGGGCGCTAATCGATCCGCTGGCCGCTTCGCTGCAGGCGATGAAGGCCGGGTCGGGCAGCAAGGCCGCGGTGAAGAGCGCGGCTGCCCCGCTCGCCTCGGCCACGCTGGATGCCTCGCAGGGCTGGCGCAAGGATGCGCTTATGGAGGTTATCGGCGAACTGACCGCCTGAGGATGATCGGCGGGGCGGGCAGGACGCT